>ENA-OPBW01000245-OPBW01000245.1-human-gut-metagenome-genome-assembly--contig:-NODE-245-length-48485-cov-9.931447_pt1 | contig 48485 bp, 51 predicted proteins | sample MGYA00241070_ERZ501456 | MGnify/ENA primary metagenome ERZ501456 (study PRJEB25962, sample SAMEA2042624) | human gut metagenome | biome: human gut; feature: human-associated habitat; material: faeces...
ATATCAAAAAGAAAGGAAATATGGTGTTTTTGCTTCTATAAACATCATACAAGGAGAAGTATGAGATATCTTGAGATACCGATACAGGTAGAAGGCTCTTTGGAATACGCAAAGCTTGAGACTTATCTTCTGGATACGCCCACGGAGAAGATCCGGATCCAGAAGCGGCCCATGGTGGTGATCTGTCCGGGCGGAGGGTATGAGAAGCTGAGTTACCGGGAGGGCGAGCCTCTGGCGGTGCATTTCCTGGATCAGGGCTATCATGCCTGTGTGCTGCGGTACTCTGTGGCTCCGGCCAGATTTCCAACCCCTCTTCTGGAGCTGGGAGAAGTGATGAAGCTGATCCGCGCCAGGGCGGAGGAATGGCAGGTGGATACCGATCATATCCTGCTCCACGGGGCATCGGCAGGCGGTCATCTGATCGGCATGCTGGGGGTGTTCTGGAAGAAGGAGTGGCTGGCGAAGAAGCTTCATACATCGGCGGATGTGTTGCGGCCGGCAGGGCTGATGTTCAGCTATCCGGTGGTCACGTCGTCAGAGCATGAGGGACATCTGGGGAGTTTTTGCAACCTGCTGGGAGAAGATTTTGAGAAGGAAAGAGAACATTTTTCCCTGGAGGAGCAGGTGACCGGGGATACGCCCCCGTCTTTCATATGGCATACAGCCACAGATGAGACAGTGCCGGTGGAGAATTCCTTCCTTCTGGCAATGGCGCTTAAGAAAGCAGGTGTTCCGGTGGAACTGCACATTTTCCCGGAAGGGCCCCACGGGCTGAGTCTTGCGTCCCCGCTTGTGGAGCGGCTGGACGGATCCGGGGTGGAAGAAGGCTGCCAGTGCTGGATTAAGCTTGCGGACGCCTGGATGAAGCGTCTGTGCGGCAGGGAGTAGCGCGAAGGGCGGACCGGGAAACCGTGTCGAGATATGTCGAAAAAGATAGAAAAAGAAGGAGAATAAGAACATGAGCAAGAAACCAACAGTATTGATGATCCTGGACGGATACGGACTGAATGAGAGTGAAAAAGGCAATGCAGTGGCCGAGGCGAAGACGCCGGTGATGGACCAGCTGATGAAGGAGTATCCCTTTGTAAAGGGCAATGCCAGCGGGATGGCGGTAGGACTTCCGGAAGGACAGATGGGAAACTCTGAGGTGGGACACCTGAATATGGGAGCCGGCAGGATCGTTTATCAGGACCTGACTAAGATCACCAAGGCTATCCAGGATGGAGATTTCTTTGAGAATAAAGCTCTTCTTTCCGCCTGCGAGAATGTGAAGGCTAACGATTCCAGCCTGCATCTTATGGGACTGGTGTCCGATGGCGGTGTGCACAGTCACATCGAGCACATTTACGGGCTGCTGGAACTGGCGAAGCGCCAGGGCATTGAGAAGGTTTACGTACACTGTTTCCTGGACGGAAGAGATACCCCTCCGGCATCCGGCAAAGAGTATGTAGAGCAGCTGGAAGCGAAGATGAAGGAATTGGGCGTAGGAGAAGTGGCTACGGTGATGGGCCGATACTACGCTATGGACCGGGACAACCGCTGGGACCGTGTGGAGAAGGCTTACCGGGCGCTGGTGTACGGCGAAGGCGAGCAGGCAGCGAGCGGACCGGCAGGGATCCAGGCTTCCTACGACAAGGATACCACCGATGAGTTTGTGCTGCCCACCGTTGTGATGAAAGACGGGAAGCCCACGGCTACGGTAAAGGAGAAGGATTCCATCATCTTCTTTAACTTCCGCCCGGACCGGGCAAGAGAGATCACCCGTACCTTCTGTGATGACGAGTTCACAGGATTTAACCGGGGCGAGCGGGTGAAGACCACTTATGTATGCTTCACAGAATATGATGTGACCATTGAGAATAAAGAGATCGCTTTCGTAAAAGAAGAGATCACCAATACCTTTGGAGAATATCTGGCGGCTCACGGCCTGAAGCAGGCGCGGATCGCGGAAACAGAGAAATACGCTCACGTTACCTTCTTCTTCAACGGAGGCGTAGAAGAGCCAAACGAGGGCGAGGACCGGATCCTGGTGAAATCCCCCAAGGTTGCCACCTATGATCTGAAGCCGGAGATGAGCGCTTATGAAGTGTGCGACAAGCTGACCGAGGCCATCCGCTCCGGGAAATATGATGTGATCATCATCAATTTCGCTAATCCGGACATGGTAGGACATACCGGAGTAGAGGCGGCGGCCATCAAGGCCATCGAGGCGGTTGATGAGTGCGTGGGCAAGGCAGTTGCAGCCATCAAAGAAGTGGACGGACAGATGTTCATCTGCGCGGACCACGGAAACGCAGAGCAGCTCATTGACGATGAGACCGGCGAGCCATTTACGGCCCACACCACCAATCCGGTGCCGTTCATCCTGGTGAACGCCGATCCGGCTTACCGCTTAAGAGAAGGCGGCTGCCTGGCAGACATCGCTCCCACACTGATCCAGCTGATGGGTATGGAGCAGCCAAAAGAAATGACCGGAAAATCGTTGTTGATCTAAAAAGGGACAGGGTATTTTCAATCTGGGACGTGGTATTTTTAAAAATACCACGTCCCCATTTGTAAAAAAGGAGAAGTTATGGCATATGATATTTTTTTATTCGACCTGGACGGAACCCTGACAGATTCTTCTCTTGGCATTACCAACTCGGTGATCTACGCATTGAAAAAGTACGGGATCACGGTGGAGGACCGGCGCAGCCTGTATCGGTTTATCGGGCCGCCGCTTACCGATTCTTTCCGGGATTTTTATGGATTTTCAGAAGAGAAGGCGCTGGAAGCGGTGGGATTTTACCGGGAATATTACCGGGACAAAGGGATCTTCGAGAACCGGGTATATGAGGGGATGGAAGAGACGCTGAAAGAGCTGAAGAACCGGGGAAAGCGGCTGATCGTGGCCACTTCCAAGCCGGAGCCCTTTGCCCGGCGGATCATTGACCATTTTGGACTGGCTCCTTATTTTGAATATGTGGCCGGTATGGAACTGGACGGCGGACGGGGAACAAAGGCAGAAGTGATCGCCTATGCACTGAGTGCCTGTGGAATTGAGGACCGGTCCGGAGCAGTGATGGTGGGAGACCGGGAGCACGATGTGGCCGGCGCCAGGAAGGAAGGCCTGCCCTGTATCGGCGTTTTGTATGGATTTGGCAGCAGGGAAGAACTGGAGAAAGCCGGCGCGGAATGGATCATATCCAGGCCGGAAGAATTGTGTGATTTGATCTGAAAATTGCAAAAAGGGACAGGGTATTTTCAATCTGGGACGTGGTATTTTTAAAAATACTACGTCCCCGTTTGATGTTCGGATCTCCATACCCGGGGGGATTTACCGTATACTTTTTTGAAGGCCCGGGAAAAATGAAGGGGATTGCTGTACCCGACGGCGCTTGCGATATCCTGGACGGAGAGCCGGGTAAGCTTCAGAAGTTCTGTGGCTTTGACCATCCGGTACTGTATCAGGAATTCCTGGGGCGTCTGTCCCAGGGACTGGCGGAAGAGGGTGCCGAAGTAGCTGCGGTTCAGGCCGCAGTGCCGGGCGATGTCTTCCACGGATATATCATTTTGGAAGTTCTGTTCAATGAAGGTGACGGCTTCTTTGATATAGAAGTCCTGGATCTTCCCGCTGGAAGCGCCCTGAAAGGGAGCCATGGAGCGGGTCAGGTAATCCAGGAACAGAAAGCCGTGGCCCAGGAGATGGTAGGGGGATTCTTTGCCGTGGTGGACAATGTAGAGCATCTCTTCCATCATACTCTGGCGCAGATCCTTGGAATGGCTGTGATAGACCGGATTGCCGGGGGTAAGGCCGACCACCTGCAGAGCTTCTTTCACCCGGACGCCATCGAATTCCAGCCAGGTATATTCCCAGGGGATCTCCCGGTCTGCCGTATAGGAACACACCTGGCCGGGGAACAGCATGAAGCCCTGACCGGAGCGGATGGAGTAATGCCGGGTAACCCCTTTTGAATCTTCTGCTTCCAGGGTGCCGGTGCCGGAGATCACATAGTGGAACAGATAGTGGGACTTGGCTATGGGTCCGCAGGAGTGAGCGGGAGCGCACTGTTCCCAGCCGCACTGGAACAGGACCAGATCGATAAAATTTTCATTTTGAAGCATGGTAAAAATGTGCTCACTCATGTAAAAATCCCTCCCTTTTCTGTATTATATACCAAAATGCTAGATGCCTTCAATCATTTTTATGAAAAATAGCATATGGGTATGAAAACATAAAAATGCTGATATTCTAGTAAAAATGGTAGAATGATATAATAATTTCAGCATGCAAAGTGATTGCAGATGAAAGAAAGGAGAGAGAAAACATGGGAAAGGGGAAAAAGGCAGTAAGCGTACTTTTAGTCGGCTGCATGACGGCCGCCATGCTCCTTGCGGGATGCGGGGACAGCAACAGCAGCGGCAAGACTGAGATCGAGATCATCCAGTACAAGATGGAAGCCACCGACTATTTTGACGCTCTGGAAGAAGAATTTAATGCAACCCATGACGACATTCATCTGACCATTGATTCGCCAAATGATGCGTCCACTATCATGCGGACCCGTTTTATCCGTGAGGATTATCCGGATATCATCGGTATCGGCGGCGATATCAACTATTCCTATTATGTAGACGCGGAGATCCTGGCTGACCTGTCTGACTGGGAGGGGATGGCAGACATCAAGCAGTCCTACATCGACATTGCGGAAGGTCTGGAGACCGTTCCGGCAGAGGGAACCTTTATCGCACCTTATATGGCTAATGCGGCAGGTATTCTTTACAACAAGGACATGTTTGAGGAGTACGGCTGGGAGATCCCTGCTACCTGGGATGAACTGATAGACCTGTGCGAGGAGATAAAGGCAGAGGGAATCCTTCCCTTCTACTTTGGATTCCGTGACACCTGGACCTGTCTGGCGCCCTGGAATGCCATCGCGGTAGATCTGGCGCCTGCGGACGTGTGCAAGCAGGTGAACCGGGGTGAGACCACCTTCACCGAGGAATACCGGGAGGCAGCGGAGAAATACATCCAGCTTATTGAGTATGGTCCGGACGACCCGGTAGCCTATGGATATAACGACGCATGTACCGCATTTGCCAACGGCGAGTCCGCCATGTACCCGATCGGAAGTTACGCGGTTCCGCAGATCCAGTCCGTAAACCCGGACATGAACATCGACTCTTTCGTAATGCCGGCCAACGACGATCCTGAAGGAAACACCCTGAACTCCGGTATCGACCTTGGATTCAGTGTGACGGCTGCCTGCGAGAACAAGGAAGCCGCTTATGAAGTGCTGGATTTCCTGTATGAGGACGACAACATCCAGGCATATATTGACGACCAGAACGCCATCGCCTGCAAAGAGGGAGATTACAAGCTGGGAAGCATGCTGGACGGTATGACTGAGTACATCGAGTCCGGCAACATGACCGATTATCAGGATCACTACTATCCGTCGGAGATGGCAGTGGACGCCATCCTGCAGACCTATGTGATCGACCATGATATGGATGGATTCCTGGCAAGATTTGATAAGGACTGGGCCCGTTACAACCGTGACACCATCCGCACCGTCCAGGAATACGAAGAAGAACATGGCAGTGCAGAGTAGGAAAGGAGTGGGGATAGAATGAAAAACAATAAGAAACGGACATACCTTCTGATCACAATACCGATCCTGGCGCTGTTCGTGTGCTTTAACACCATCCCGTTGATCCGGGGTATCATGTATAGTTTTACAAATTTCAAAGGTTTTGGAACTTATGAATGGGTAGGGCTTCGCAATTATCTGGATCTGTTTGGCGATCCCCGTATCGGAGGTTCTTATCTCTTTACCTTCAAACTGGCGGTAGTGGCCACCATCCTGACTAACGTGATCAGTCTGGTGCTGGCCCTGGGCTTAAACAGCAAGATCCGGGCAAAAAGCTTCTTCCGGGCAGCCTACTTCCTGCCAAATGTACTGGGAGCTCTGGTTGTAGGTTACATTTTCCAGTATCTTTTTACTTACATCATCCCGGCCCTTGGCCAGATGATCGGAAGCCCGGTTTTGAGCCAGAGCCTGCTCTCCAATGAGAACCTGGCCTGGTTTGCCATCGTGATCGTCTGCTGCTGGCAGAACATCGCCATGAACACCATCATCTACATTTCCGGCCTGCAGACCGTACCGGAGGATGTGTATGAGGCAGGCGACCTGGACGGCGCCACCGGATGGAAGCGGTTCCGGCACCTGACCTTCCCGCTGATCATCCCGTTTTTTACCATCAACATGGTTCTGTGTGTCAAGAACTTCCTGATGGTATTCGACCAGATCATGTCAATGACCCAGGGAGGTCCTGCACAGAGTACCGAGTCCATCTCCTTCCTGATCTATAACAACGGTATGAAGGGCGGAGCCTTTGGTTACCAGAGCGCCAACGCAGTGATCTTCTTCATCGTGATCGTGGCTCTTTCCGCCGCCCAGATGATGATATCCAGTAGGAAGGAGGAGCAGTTATAATGAAAGCAAGAATTGGACATAGAACAAACTGGCCGGTTATGGTCCTGTTGATCATGGGCTTAAGCACCATCATCTTACCATTGTATATGGCCATTGTGATCGCCTTCAAACAGCAGTCAGATATGACCAACAGCATTTCCGGCATTCTGTCGCTCCCGAAGACCTGGAGCTTCAGCAATTTTGCCGAGGCCATGGAAGTCACCGATTTCTGGCATTCTCTTGGAAACAGTATCCTGATCACAGTAGTGACGGTAGTCCTTTCCATCCTGATCCACTCCCTGATGGGATACGCCATCGGAAGAAACCGGGCTCACAGCAAATTTTATAAATTCGTGTACTTATTTATCGTAAGTGGTATGTTTGTTCCATTCGCGATCCTGATGATGCCTCTGGCAAAGCAGACCGCGGAACTGGGACTTGCAAATTGGGCTGGCGTTATCATTCTATATGTGGTATTCTATATGCCGATGAACGTTCTGCTCTATTCAGGATACCTGGTAAATATCCCCATCGCGCTGGAGGAGGCCGCGGAAGTTGACGGCGCCACCACATGGAGCACCTACTGGAAGATCATCTTCCCCATCATGAAGCCCATGCACGCGACGGTAGCCATTATCACAGCTCTGGCTGTATGGAACGACGTGATGACGCCGTTGATCATCATGGCAGGAACCGGACAGAATACGCTTCCGCTGGCACAGTTGAACTTCCAGACCCAGTTTGGAACCAACTATAACCTGGCGTTCGCGTCCTATCTGCTGGCCCTGATCCCCATTCTGATCTTCTACGTTATCTGCCAGAAACAGATCCTGAATGGTGTGGTAAATGGAGCGGTAAAATAAGAAATACCAGACATCATAAGGAGAGCACACAAATGGGAATTGCATATCAGGAAGAGAAACGGATATTTACATTGGAGACGGCCAGTACCACCTATCAGTTTCAGGTGGACGCCTATGGATTCCTTATACATTTATACTATGGGAAGAAGGTCAGCGGGGATATGGATTATCTCCTGACCTACTATGACCGGGGATTTTCAGGAAATCCCTACGATGTACAGGGAGACCGGACTTATTCGCTGGATGCGCTCCCGCAGGAGTTCCCGGAACGGGGGACCGGTGATTTCCGGGTTACCGCGCTGACGGTTCAGAACGGTGACGGAAGTTACTGCTGTGATCTTCGCTACAAGAGCCATAAGATCACAGACGGAAAATATGGATTAGAAGGACTTCCCGCGGTCTATGCCTCTGATACAGAGGCGCAGACCCTGGAGGTCCTGCTGGAGGACCCGGTGACAAAGGTGCAGGCAGTTCTGCTCTACGGGGTCCTTCCGGAGTATGATATCATTACCAGAAGTGTCAGGATCGCCAACGGGGGTCCTGACCGCATTTATGTAAATAAAGCGGCTTCCGCCTGTCTGGACTTCCTGGACGGAGAGTACGACATGATCAGCTTCTACGGGCGCCACGCCATGGAGCGGAATTTCCAGAGAACGCCCGTCCATCACGGGAAACAGGCGGTGCGTAGCAGCAGAGGCGCTTCCAGCCATCAGTACAATCCTGCGGTGATCCTGGCGAGACCCAATACGGACGAGAAGTCCGGAGGGTGTTACGGCATGGTGTTTGTCTACAGCGGGAATTTTGAATGCGAGATTGAGAAGGATCAGTTTAATCAGACCCGGGCCATCATGGGGCTTTCGGAGGCATTTTTCAGCTATCCGCTGGATGAAGGAGAGACCTTTGTGATCCCGGAGACGGTGCTGACTTATTCGGATCAGGGATTCGGGAGGCTGTCCAGGAATCTCCACCGGTGCTTCCGCAGACATCTGTGCCGGGGCAGATACCGGGATCAGGTGCGCCCCGTCCTGGTGAACAGCTGGGAGGCGGACTATTTTCATTTTACCGGGGAAAGTATCTGCCGGCTGGCCAAAGAGGCGGCGAGGCTGGGCGTTGAGATGCTGGTGCTGGACGACGGCTGGTTCGGGAAGCGGGACGACGATAATTCCAGTCTGGGAGATTGGACGGTGAACGAGGAGAAGCTTGGCTGTACCATGGGCGAGCTGATCCGGAGAGTCAACGACCTGGGGCTGAAGTTCGGTATCTGGATCGAACCGGAGATGATCTCTGAGGACAGCGATCTCTATCGGGCGCACCCGGACTGGGCGCTGAAGATCCCAAGCAGGAACCCTATCCGGGCAAGGAACCAGCTGGTGCTGGATTTCTCCAGAAAGGAGATCCGGGACCATGTGTTTGACGCCATCTGCGCCGTGCTGGACCAGGGAAATGTGGAGTATATCAAATGGGATATGAACCGCAGTATCAACGATGTTTACTCCTGGTCGGGAAGAGAGCACGGACGGCTTCTCTACGACTATGTGCTGGGAGTCTATGATTTCCTGGAGCGGCTGACCCAGAGGTATCCGGATATGCTGATCGAAGGGTGCTGCGGCGGAGGCGGAAGGTTTGACGCAGGGATGCTCTATTACGCGCCCCAGATCTGGTGCAGTGACAATACGGACGCCATCGACCGGCTGGAGATCCAGTACGGAACCTCGTTTATCTACCCGGCTTCTTCCATAGGAGCCCACGTATCGGCGGTGCCCAACCATCAGACCGGGCGGATCACGCCTATGCGAACCCGGGGGATCGTGGCCATGGCGGGGACCTTTGGCTATGAACTGGATTTTGGCAGGCTTTCCGAGGATGAGAAGCGGGAAGTCCGGCTCCAGGTGGAGGCGTATCATAAATACGCGCCGCTGATCCAGAATGGAGATTACTACCGGCTCACCAACCCTCAGACCGACGAGGTGGGGGCATGGGCCTTTGTATCGGAAGATAAGAAAGATGTGCTGATCAGTGCCGTGATGATCCGGCGGCACGGAAATATGACGGTAAATTATATCCGTCTGCAGGGGCTTGCGCCTGAGAAGATTTACCGGGATGATAAGACCGGGAAGAGCTACAGCGGCGCCGCCCTGATGGAAGCGGGGATCCCGCTTCCCATTGAGGAGGGAGAATATCTGGCTTACCAGATGTATCTGAGACAATAAAAGAGGGAATGGGGACGGGGTATTTTCAGAAATACCCCGTCCCCGATATAAGGGAGAAGATATGAAGATCAACAAGGAATTTGAGACCCGTTTTGCAAAACATGAGGAGGAGCTGCGGTGGCTTTACATGGAGCTTTACAACAACGGCTCCATGTACGCGGAGCTGTGCGACCAGATGCGGGAATTCTACCAGAAGCGGCGGACGGATCTGAAGGCAAGAGACCGGGAGAAAAGCAAGAATCCCAAGTGGTACCGGAACAACCGGATGCTGGGGATGATGTTGTATATTGACAACTTCGCCGGCAATTTGAAAGGGGTGCGGGAGAAGTTGGACTATGTGGAGGAGTGCAACGCCAGCTTCATTCATCTGATGCCCTTCCTGGACACGGTGGAGGGAAAGTCGGACGGCGGCTACGCGGTGGCGGATTTCCGCAAGGTCCGCCCGGATCTTGGAACCATGGAGGACCTGGCGGATCTGGCGCGGGAGTGCCATGACCGGGGGATTGATGTGTGTATGGACTTTGTCATGAACCACACCTCTGATGAGCATGAGTGGGCCAGAAGGGCCCTGGCGGGAGAGGGAGAGTACATGAGCCGGTACTTTTTCTACGACAATCCTCAGATTCCCCAGGAATTTGAGCGGACGGTGCCCCAGGTGTTCCCCACCACGGCGCCGGGGAATTTTACCTGGCTGCCTCAGATCGGTCACTACGTAATGACCAGCTTCTATCCCTACCAGTGGGATCTGAATTACGCCAATCCCAGGGTGTTTAACGAGATGATGTACAATTTCCTGTTTTTTGCCAATCAGGGGATGGATATCATCCGGATCGACGCGGTTCCCTATATCTGGAAGGAGCTGGGGACCAGTTGCCGGAATCTGAAGCAGGTCCACACCATTGTCCGGATGATGCGCATGATCGGGGAGATCGTCTGCCCGGCGGTGGCGCTTCTGGGCGAGGTGGTGATGGAGCCGGCCAAGGTGGTTCCCTACTTTGGTACGGTGGAAAAGCCGGAGTGCCATATGCTCTACAACGTGACCACCATGGCCACCACCTGGCACAGCGTGGCCGTGCAGGGCACGAAGCTTCTGAAGCAGCAGCTGGATATCGTCAACCAGCTGCCGGAGGAGTATACATTTCTCAATTACCTGCGCTGCCACGACGACATCGGGTGGGGACTGGACTACGGGACCTTAAGCAGCTGGCAGATGAAAGAAGTGCCCCACAAGCGGTTCCTGAACGACTATTTCACCGGGAATTTCCCGGGAAGCGAGAGCCGGGGCGAACTCTACAACGACGATCCTGTCACCATGGACGCCCGGTTCTGCGGGACGGCGGCTTCCATGTGCGGCATTGAGAGCGCCGGGTTTGAAGGAGACGCGGCGAAGATGGAGAAAGCCATCCGCAAGGATCTTATGCTCCATGCCTACATGTTCCTGCAGCGGGGGCTGCCCATGATCTACAGCGGCGATGAGATTGGCCAGGTGAACGACTACAGCTATAAAGAAGATCCAAGGAAGCGGGAGGATTCCCGGTATATCCACCGGGGAGCGTTCCGCTGGGATCTGGCGGAGCAGAGGAAGAAGAAAGGGACTGTGGAGGCCAGGATCTTCCAGGCGCTCCACCAGATGGAAGAACTGCGGAAGAAGGAAGCCATCCTCGGCCCGGACGCCCAGGTGTGCACCTGGGATACCGGGGACGACGGCGTGCTGGGCCTGATGCGGAAATATGAAGGAAAGACCCTGGTGGGGATCTTTAACTTCACAGACTGGGAGAAAGAAATATATTTCCCGGAGCCGGGAGAGTACCAGGATCTGCTGGAGAAAAAGAAGCTGGAGAAGGACCGGGTGAAACTGCCGCAATTCGGGTTTTTATGGGCATTGAAGTAGGTTTGAAATTAATTGGGGACGTGGTATTTTTAAAAATACCACGTCCCAGATTGAAAAAACCCTGTCCCCTTTTGAAATTTATTCCGGATACCGAAGTTGTTCTTCCCGGATATCCGTGAGCACTTCTTTCAGATACTTCCGGGCCAGATACCGGGCCATGGGAAGATTCATATCCAGATAATTGCCGCAGTCTTTTGGCGCGGCTCCGGGAATCTCCCCCTCAAATTCAGCGATAAATGTATACATTTCCCTTATCAGGGGAACGATGTCCGCAGAGCTGTACCTGCCGTTCAGCATAAGATAGAAGCCGGTGCGGCAGCCCATGGGGCCGAAATACAGGATCTTGTCCCCGTATGTGGGGTGATTGCGCAGGAATGTTGCCCCCAGATGTTCGATGGCGTGCATTTCCGCGGTGTTCATCACCGGTTCATCGTTGGGGCTGGTCATGCGCAGATCAAAGGTGGTCACCGGATATTCCCCTACATAGTCGATCCGGGAGACATAGACGCCGGGGATCAGCCGGATGTGGTCTATGGTGAAGCTTGTGATCTTTTCCATGTTCATTTCTCCTTTCTTTCTTACAGAGTATAGCATTTTTCCGACGATTTTACTATGTAAAAGGGAAAAAGATGTGGTATACTTACTAGGTACGTGAAGGAGGCGCGGCATGAAGATCTATTTTGTACGGCATGGAGAGACGGATTGGAATAAGGAAAGAAAGATCCAGGGGCAGGTAGACATCCCTTTAAATGAGTTTGGCCGGCACCTGGCAAGAGAGACAGCCAAAGGGTTAAGGGACGTTCCCTTCGACGTCTGCTTTACCAGTCCCCTTGGGCGGGCGCGGGAGACCGCACAGATCATCCTGCAGGGAAGAGATGTTCCTATCCTGGAGGATAAGCGGATCCTGGAGATGAATTTTGGCGTCCTGGAGGGGAAATGCTGTTCCAAAGAGGGATGGGATGTCCCGGATTCCTTTCGGATGTTTTTCGACGATCCGGTTCACTACCAGGCGCCGGAAGGAGGAGAGGATTTCCAGGCGGTCCGGAAGCGGACAGGGGATTTTCTCAACTGGCTTTTCGCCCAGGAGCAGTACCGGGACAGCACTGTTCTTGTCACCACTCACGGGGCGGCCATGGCAGGCCTTCTCAACAATCTGAAGAAAAAGCCCCTGGCGGAATACTGGGGCGTGGGCGTCCACAAGAACTGCGGAGTCACGGAAGTGGATGTGACTGATGGAAGAATCGATATTATTTCAGAAAATAAAGTCTACTATACGGACGTTGTCAAGCCGTGGTAGAAGTTACAGGAGGAAAGAGACATGATAGGAGATAAGAAAGTATTATTCAGCGGCATGCAGGCCACCGGCAATCTGACTTTGGGAAATTATCTGGGAGCCCTGAAGAACTGGGTGACATTGAGCGACGAATATGAGTGCTTCTACAGCGTAGTGGATATGCATTCCATCACCGTCCGGCAGGATCCGGCGACCCTGCGCAAGCGGGCCCGCACCCTTCTTACCCTTTACATCGCGGCAGGGCTTGACCCGGAGAAAAACTGTATCTATTACCAGTCCCATGTGTCCGCCCACGCGGAGCTGGCCTGGATCCTGAATTGTTTTACCTATATGGGAGAACTGAACCGGATGACCCAGTTCAAGGATAAATCCGCCAAACATGCGGACAACATTAACGCAGGCCTTTTCACCTATCCGGTGCTGATGGCGGCGGACATTCTTCTGTATCAGGCGGATGTGGTCCCGGTGGGCAACGACCAGAAGCAGCACCTAGAGATCACCCGGGATATCGCGGAGCGGTTCAACAACATTTACGGAGATGTATTTACCATCCCGGAGGGATATTATGGAAAAGTGGGGGCCCGTATCATGAGCCTGCAGGATCCGTCACGGAAAATGTCCAAGTCTGACGAGAATCCCAACGCCAGCATTTATCTTCTGGACGATCCGGACACCATCATGCGCAAATGCAAGCGGGCAGTCACAGACTCGGAAGGCCAGATCCTCTACCGGGATGAGCAGCCGGGAGTGAAGAACCTGATCGACATCTACAGCGCGTGCCTTGGGAAGACGCCGGAAGAGACCGTAAGAGAATTCGACGGAAAGGGCTACGGAGACTTCAAGATTGCCGTGGGCGAAGCCGTTGTCTCAGTGCTGAAGCCGCTGCAGGACGAAGTGGCGCGGCTTGAGAAAGATAAGGCTTATCTGGATGGGATCATCAAGGCCAACGCAGAAAAAGCCGGCTATTTTGCCAACAAAACCTTGCGGAAAGTACAGAAAAAAGTGGGATTTCCGGAGAGAGTCCGGTAGAAGAATTTCAAAAAGGGACAGGGTTTTTTCAATCTGGGACGTGGTATTTTCGAAAATACCACGTCCCCAATTAATTTACCAATTCATTTAATCGTCTTCTTCTGTCTGAACAGAGTAGGTCTGGCGCTTTCTTGCCATTTCATCATTTTCCAGATATTCGTCATAGGTGGTGATCTTATCGATCAGCTTGCCGCCGGGCACGATCTCCATGATCCGATTGGCGGTGGTCTGTACGATCTGGTGATCCCGGGAGGTGAAGAGGATCACTCCGGGGAATTTCATCAGCCCGTTGTTGAGGGCGGTGATGGACTCCATATCCAGGTGGTTGGTGGGCTCGTCCAGGATCAGTACGTTGGCGCCTGAGATCATCATCTTGGACAGCAGGCAGCGGACTTTCTCGCCGCCGGAGAGCACCTTCACCTTCTTAACGCCGTCCTCGCCGGAGAAGAGCATTCTTCCCAGGAAGCCCCGCACGTAGGTCACGTCCTTTTCTTCGGAATACTGGGTCAGCCATTCCACAATGGTGGAATCGTTGTCGAACTCATCCCCCGGATCCAGAGGGAAGTAGGCCTGGGAAGTGGTGATCCCCCATTTGTAAGTGCCTTCATCCGGCTCTATCTCCCCGGAGAGGATCTGGAAGAGGGTGGTCTTGGCCAACTCGTTGCTGCCCACGAAGGCCACCTTGTCCTCCCGGTTCAGGGTGAAGGAAATGTTGTCCAGCACTTTCTCCCCGTTGACGGTCTTGGACAGGCCTTCTACGGTGAGCACTTCATTGCCGATCTCCCGGTTGGGCCGGAAGTCAATGTAAGGGTATTTGCGGCTGGAGGGCTGGATCTCCTCCAGCTGGATCTTCTCCAGGGCCCGTTTTCTGGAAGTGGCCTGCTTGGACTTGGAAGCGTTGGCGCTGAACCGGGAAATAAATTCCTGCAGTTCCTTGATCTTTTCTTCCTTCTTCTTGTTGGCTTCCTTCATCTGCCGGATCAGAAGCTGGCTGGACTCGTACCAGAAATCATAGTTTCCGGCGAACAGCTTGATCTTGCCGTAGTCGATGTCCGCGATCTGGGTGCAGACCTTATTCAGGAAATACCGGTCGTGGGACACCACGATCACGGTGTTGTCAAAGTTGATAAGGAACTCCTCCAGCCAGGCGATGGCGTCCAGGTCCAGGTGGTTGGTGGGCTCATCCAGAAGCAGGATGTCCGGGTTGCCAAAGAGGGCCTGAGCCAGCAGCACCTTTACCTTCTGCGGGCCTTCCAGGTTCTTCATCATCTCGTAGTGAAGCTCCGTCCCGATGCCAAGGCCGTTGAGAAGAGAAGCGGCGTCGGACTCCGCCTCCCAGCCGTTCATGGTGGCGAATTCCGCCTCCAGCTCGCTTGCCTTGATCCCGTCCTCGTCGGAGAAATCCTCCTTGGCGTAGAGGGCCTCCTTCTCCTTCATGATCTCATAGAGCCTGGCATTGCCCATCATTACCGTATCCAGCACCGGGTATCCGTCATACTGGAAATGATCCTGCTGGAGGAAGGAAAGCCGTTCCCCCGGCGTGATGGCAACCTCGCCCTTGGTGGGCTCCAGCTGGCCGGAAAGGATCTTAAGGAACGTGGACTTTCCCGCGCCGTTGGCCCCGATAAGACCGTAGCAGTTCCCCTCCGTAAATTTAATATTCACATCTTCAAACAACGCTTTTTTCCCAACTCTCAGCGTTACATTACTTGTACTGATCATAATCTGAAAGACTCCTTTTTACCTTATAAAAAATGTCCTGTGGCGTACAACGCCTATCTTAACAAATCCGCCTGGAAATGGCAAGAGATGTTTGCCATTTTGGGAAATGGGTATATAATAACAGGTAAGACAAAGAAGGGAGGCAGCAGATGATGATAACTGGAACAATGGTGCTGGAAGGCGGCGCCACAAGAGGGGTGTTTACTTCCGGAGCGCTGGATTACCTTATGGAGAAGGATGTGTATCTGTCCCATGTGATCGGGGTGTCCGCAGGCTCCTGCAACGGGGTGGATTATGTGTCCAGACAGCCGGGCAGGACCAGGGACTGTATGATCCAGAAGGACAAGGAATATAACTATTATTTTGGACTGAAAGATTTTATCAAAGAAAAAAGCGTGCTGGACATGGATATGGTATTCGACCGGTATCCCAACGAGATCTTTCCTTTTGACTTTGACACCTATTTCGCCTCGGAGATGGAGTGCGAGATCGTGATCACCAACTGTGTCACCGGAAGGGCGGAGTACCGCACGGAGGAGGAAGACCGGGACATGCTGATGCGGCTGTGCCGGGCCTCCAGCAGCATGCCCCTTCTGGCGCCCATGGTAAATATTGACGGCGTGCCCTATCTGGACGGCGGCCTGGCAGATTCCATCCCCATCGAGCGGGCGCTGGAGAAGGAGAACGACAAGATCGTCCTTATCCTGACCCGGAACCCGGGATACCGCAAGAAACCCACATCCCGGGCCATGGCCAATCTGTACCGGAGGGCCTACAAGAAATATCCCAATCTGGTGTCGGTGACCATCCAGCGAAATTATATCTACAACCGGCAGATGAACCTGATCGAGAAGCTGGAGGAGGAGGGGAAGATCTTCGTACTGCGGCCTTTGATCCCCACGGTGTCACGATTGGAGAAAAATTATGACGCGCTGATGCATTTCTACGAGCACGGCTACCGTCTGATGAAGAAACAATACGATGAACTGATGAAATATCTGGAGGGATAAAAATGCATTTATTTGAACACCAAATCGCCACGGGGACTTCCCAGCAAATGACCAAGGTGACCGGGATGATCCGCAAAGACGTGGAAAAAAGCGGCGTAAAAGACGGGATCGTGGTGGTGTATTCCCCGCACACTACAGCAGGATTTACCATCAATGAGAATGCGGACCCGGATGTGGTCCACGACATGCTCTGCGGACTGGAGGAGACCTTCCCCACCCGCAGGCCCTACTATCAGCATATGGAAGGAAATTCCCACGCCCATCTGAAGACCACCTGTGTGGGGCCTTCCCAGACCCTGATTCTGGAAAACGGACAGCTGATCTTAGGCATCTGGCAGGATGTGTATTTCTGCGAGTTCGACGGGCCCAGGAACCGCCGGTTCTTCGTGAAGATCCTGGAAGGGTAGCAGATGATGGAAGAACACGGGAAAAAGGAAGAATGGTTCCTGGAATTTCTGCACAGAGCAGAGCAGCTGAAATGTGCGCCGCGCCACTCCTGGACATCCTCCGGGCGGCGGGAGAGTGTGGCGGAACATTCCTGGCGGCTTGGCCTTGCGGCCTGGCTTCTGAAGGAGGAATTTCCTCAGATCGATCTGGAACGGCTGCTGGAGCTTTGCCTGCTCCACGACCTGGGGGAGGCGGTCACCGGAGACGTGCCCTGCTTTGAGAAGGAAGCGGTTCATGAAAGGGAAGAAGAAAGGGCAGTAAAGCGCCTGGCAGAGATCCTGCCGGAAGAAAAAGGCCGGGAATTCCTGGAGAGACTTTCGGAATTTGAAAAGGGAGAGACGCCTGAGGGGAAGATCGCCAGGGCCCTGGACAAGATGGAAGCGGTGATCCAGCACAATGAGGCGGATATCGCCACCTGGCTGCCCCTGGAATATGACCTGCAGCTGACCCACGGCGAGAAAGAGGCCAAAGAAGTCCCGGAGCTTCAGAGCTTCCGGGAGGCGGTGCGCCAGGAGACCCGGGAGAAGATCCGGCAAGAAGGAAGGAAAGAAGCGCCCCGGAAGGGCTTCTATGTAAGCAAAGACCCGAAGAAACTGAGTCTGGAGCGGGTGGTGGCGCTGATGGGCCAGTCTTACTGGGCCAAAGATCGTTCCCGGGAAATGATCCGGGGAGCCATGGAGCATTCTTTGTGCTACGGGGTCTATGATGAACAGGACTATATGGTGGGATACGCAAGGGTGATCACGGATCACACCACCACCTTCTATCTTATGGATGTGATCATCGATGAGGCATACCGTCATCAGGGACTGGGAACCATGCTGATGGATCAGGTGATGGAAGACATGGAAGGACTCCACGGAGTCCTGCACACCACAGACGCCCAGGAATTCTATCAAAGATACGGTTTTGGCCGGCCGCCGGAGAAGCTGGCGGCCATCATGGAAAAGCTGCGAGAAGAAAAGCAGGAGGCCCGCTAGTAGCGGACCTCCTGTAAATATAATCCCTTGGGATCGCAGGGCGCGCTTGCGGCGCTGTTCCCCTCAAAAATCTCTTCAATCTCTTCTTTTCTGCGGCTTCCGAATCCGATATCCAGCAGGGTGCCGATGATCATCCGCGCCATGTTGTGCAGGAAGCTGTCTGCGCAGATCAGGATCTGCATTTCCTCATCGTCTCCGTAGATATCGATGTCCTGGATCTCCCGGACTGTGGACTTGTCTGACTTGGAGGCGGCAAAATTCCGGAAATCATGGGTTCCGATAAGAAGCATGGCCGCCTGCTGCATGGCCTTCTTGTCCGGCACCTTGAAGCAGTGGAAGGTATGCCTGCGGTCGAAGACGCTGGGCACGTCGGTGATGGTCATCCGGTAGATGTAAGTCTGGGAGATCACACCCAGCTGGGCGTGGAACCGCTCCGGTACTTCATCCACCTCAGTGATGGCGATATCCATGGGGAGGTAGCGGTTGAGGTAATGTTTGATCTCCTCTGTATCCATGGTGCACTCGGTCTTGAAATTCACCACCTGGGCGTAAGCGTGGACGCCGGCTTCTGTCCGGCAGCCGCAGTACAGTTCGATCAGGAACTCCCCGGTCATTTTCCGCAGCACCTCCTGCAGCTTGTTGGAGATGGTGTTGTTGGATTCATTTTTTCCAAGACGGCTCCAGCCCTGATAGCGGCTGCCGTCGTATTCTATGGTCAGTTTGATATTTCTCATAAAAATTCCCGTCCTTTCCATAACTAGGATACCATGGAAAACCCGAGATTTCTACAATAAATCTTAAGATCTGTGGGAAAATAGACTTATCCCTTCCGGTATGGTAAGATAGAACCGGAAGATGCTGGCAAAGTTTTTTGGAAGACAGGGAGGGAAAACCATGTCAGAGACCAGGATCAGACCCATCACCAGGGCGGCGCTGCAAAAGGCAGGATACCTGTACGCGGACACGGTGCAGGAGGCCTTTGGGAAATACGAAGGCGGGATCTTGTCTGCGCAGACAAGAGAGGATATGAGAGAGTTCCTCAGAGAGGTGGAGCGTCAGAACCAGGGCGCCATGTACGGGGATTTCTATTATCCGGTTCTGGAAAGAGAGCAGAAGGAAGCATTCCTGGCAGGACTCTCGCTGGATCAGAGACGGACGCTAGAAACCCTGGATACAGAGGCGGGGGAGATTTATTTTCCCGTCTCCGGGGAGGTGCTGGACCTTCTCTTTGAGATCACGGCGTCAGAGTGGCTGTTCTCCAGCTTCTACGGCGGCCGCAGGAAGGTGCTGATCTGGGGAAATTATGGCCTTCAGTTCCCCATCTTCTGCGAGGATGAAGAAACCATGGGATTTTACCGGGAACTTGTCGGAAACTATAGAGTGAGGTGGAGCAAATGACAGTGACAAGCAGAAAAGTATCGGAATCAATCGTGCAGACCGTGCATATCGTAAGGCCCAACCATCTGAATGCGGCGGGGCGTCTCTTCGGCGGCGTCCTGATGCAGTGGATCGATGAGGTGGCAGGCGTGGTGGGAAAGCGCCATACCCACAAAAACGTGACCACCGCTTCCGTGGACAATTTGCGATTCCTGCGGGGCGCGTATCAGCGGGATGTGATCGTGATCATCGGCAAAGTGACTTATGTGGGGAATACGTCCATGGAAGTAAAGGTGGACAGTTATGTGGAAGATATCGACGGAGTGAAGACGCCCATCAACCACGCTTTTTTCACTATGGTGGCTTTGGACGACAACGATAAGCCAACCCCGGTGCCCCGGCTGGAGCTGGAGACCGAGGAAGAGCGGGAAGAGTGGGAGAAGGCGAAGAAGCGCAGAGAAGTGCGGATGATGCGCAGAGAGGAAGGATTCTAGAATTGCCGGAAACGGCGGGGACAACTGCAATGTGGGGGAGTAAAAGTGGGAGGGAGGGGGAATAGAAGATGAATAATAAAGATATTGTTATATTTGAGACAGCGGATAAAATTATTTCGCTTCCGGTTTCGGTAATAAGTGATACTGTATGGCTCAGCGCTAATCAAATGGCAGTGTTGTTTGAGCGAGACGAGAAAACGATTAGAAAGCATATTAATAATGTATTTACAGAAAGTGAAGTTGATCGGGAGAACAACACGCAAAAAATGCGTGTTGACGGAGTTAAGCAATTAGTACCGTTTTATACACTAGATGTTATCATTTCTGTTGGATACCGGGTGAAATCGAAACGGGGCGTTGAATTCCGACGATGGGCCAATTCCGTACTGAAGGAATACATAATCAAGGGCTACGCTGTGAACCATAACCGTATGAATCAGCTAAACGAGGTCATACGGGTTATGAAACGGGTAGAAAACAGCCTGGATACCAAACAGGTACTGACGGTGGTAGAGTGTTATAGCCAGGCTCTGGATCTGCTGGACGCATACGATCATCAGAATATGGCACGTCCAAAAGGGAATGAGGCAACCTATGTCCTGACATATGAAGAATGTAGGAAAGTTATTGATGAGATGAAGTTCGGCGACAGCAGTTCTTTGTTTGGCAATGAGAAAGATGATTCTTTCAAAGGTAGTATTGGCGCTATATACCAGAGTTTTGGAGGGGAGGACCTGTATCCGACTCTGGAAGAAAAAGCGGCGAATCTATTGTATTTTGTTACCAAGAATCACAGTTTTTCTGATGGAAACAAACGGATAGCAGCCACTATGTTTCTGTATTTTCTGGACAAGAATGAGAAGTTGTTTAAAAATGGAGAAAAGACCATAGACGATCACACTTTGGTGGCGCTTACAATCATGATCGCTGAGTCGAATCCAGAAGAAAAAGAGATGATGATAAGTGTCATTATGAATTGTATAAGCTGAGAATGGCGGCGCATAAAGAGGAGTCAGTCCCTACCGGGGGCTGACTCCTCTTTCGTGCGTCTGATCGCTGCCATGTCATCTCTACAAACCTATATTTACCGCCGCAGATAGGAATTCACCATCTGCATCATCCGGTCGATCTGTTCCTGCTCCTCTCTGGATTTCCCGTCTTTCAGGATTTCCATGATGAGGGAGATCTCTTCCGGCTCGAAGCGGATGCCTTTCTTGTTGGCGCTGGTGATGAGGGCCATCATGACAGGAGCCAGGGAATTGCCGCTTTTCCCCTGAGTCTGTTTTGCGGCGGTTCGGATCAGCTCCCGTTTTAAGGGATCGATCTTCTCCATGGCGGGGTGGTCGATCCAGTCGTTTCTGTGTTCATTCATGTTTGGAATCTCCTTTCTTTTCCGTTGGGGATGATTCTGTCAAAGGGTCAGTCATCACATCGTCGAAGAGGGCGGTGTATGTATCGAAGAGTTCCTGCTGCCCGGGGGACAGCATCTGTTTCATCAGATCCAGGGGAGAGAAGCCGGCGCGGGGCGCCTCTTCCTGACAGGCGGCTTCCGGGTTGGGATCCTGGGCAACGTCGGCAGGGAATTCCTGCATCAGTTCCATCATATGCATCATGCCCTCCATCTGTTCCATGGTTTCCCGCTCTTCCGGACGGAGATAGGGCTTCAGGTCCTCCAGGGGAGAGCGGTCCGCCGCCCGGGGAGGGAAGCCCTGGAAATATTCCAGGGCAAGGCGGAACTCCTGGAACTTCACATAGACGGCCAGCATGCGCTGGGCGGAAGGGGGCGTATAGGGAAGAAGGAGCTTGAGGGTATAGAGCTGGTCTGTGGTGACAAGGCAGTCGAAGGGGGTCATAAGTTTTGGGGGTTTTGCTTCCATACCGTACACGCTCCGGGAGATCACGTTGTAAATATATATGCAGGAAGCGGGGAGAAGAGACCGGCAAGGAGACCATTTTCCAGATTCTTTCATATATTGATAGGGCAGGGGAGTATGGAAAGAAAGGAAGGAACAGAATGAACCGGAAGCTGATCATTGACGGGAACGCGGTCTATGAGATCGATGAGGAATGTATGCTGAGACGACGGCTGGATCAGGAAAGCCGGGAGGAGAAAGAGGACCAGACGGAGTCCATTTCCCATAAGAGGGAGGACCCTTAAGGCAGAGAAAACGGACGGAGTGCTGTACTCCGTCCGTTGGTTTTTCTATCTGTAATTAGCAGCCACAATCATTGTATCCGCCGCCAAAGCCGCCGCAGCAGCACAGGAGCAGGATGATCCACAGGCAGTTGTCGTTTCCGCCGAATCCGTTGCCGCAGCCACCGCAGCAGCACAGAAGCAGGATGATCCACAGGCAGTTATTCCCGCCAAATCCACATCCACAGTCTCCACGTCTCGGAGCGGCGTCACAACCGCAGCCACAGTTTGTAGCACTTAAATCGCTCATGTCAAGTCCTCCATATCGATTATTTACAGTACATCATATGCAGATGTGGAGGATGTGTGAGGCGGATTTAATATTTGATCAGCCGCTTCACGGAGTGCTGGTAGCGCATGGATTTGTTCTTCAGCCGCAGCTTGTCCATCACCGGGATCTCATTTTTCATGTGCTCGTCGTAAAGGGTGAGAAGATAGGCGGTGGTGAAGTTCCGGTTCTTGTACCAGGCAAAGAGCAGCCAGTTCATGATGTCCGGATGCCAGTAGCGCTCCGGGATCTGCCCTTCCCGCAGTGTTAGGATGTGCCGGAGGGCCTGCAGGGCCAGCTGGGCGATGCGGCTGGTCTCGTCTTTCTGACGAAAGAGGGCGTCGCTCTCAGTGACGATGTCGTAGAGGTCGTTGGAGGCCTTCCAGTAGGTGACGAAGGCTGGGTCCTCCTGAGCCTCATTTTCAGCGGCCTCGTGAAGGTCAAAGGTCTGCATGACGGCGGACCGGCCTGCGATCCTGCGGTCATAATCCGCCCGCGTGGTCTCGTCGGACAGGATCTGGTAGGCTTCCAGGACTTCCTGCATAAGCGCTGTGGTGTCGATGCCTTTTCTCATATTTACATCTGGGTGGTACTCTTTGGCAAGCCGGTTTTTGGCTGCAGTGATCTCAGCCAGGCTGGCTGTCGAAGAAACCCCCAGGATCTGGTAATACGTTTTCCCTTCCATATTGATACTCCCCTTATCAAATGTCCATCAGGAACACATTTATTCTACGACAAATTCACTGAGAAATCAATTGGAGAATATGCTAATAAGAAAAAGGATCGATCATGGACCGAGTGAAACAGGCAGTGCACTACTGGTGCGCGGATACGAAGAATGGAAGCTGTATGGGACAGGATGTGACTGTGGCCATTTTAGATAGCGGGCTTGCGCCCCACCCGGATTTTCAGGGGCGGGTGGCGGCGTTCCAGGATTTTGTGGAAGGAAGGAGGGAGGCTTATGACGACAACGGACACGGGACCCATGTGGCCGGGATCCTGGCCGGGGACGGCAGGATGTCCAGGGGCGTGTTCGCCGGGATGGCGCCCAAGGCGAAGCTGGTGGCGCTTAAAGTGCTGGATCACAAAGGAGAAGGCAATATGCGGCAGATCCTGGAGGGGATCTGCTGGCTGATGAAGCACGCAGGGGAGCTGGGAGTGCGGGTGGTGAATATTTCTGTAGGCGCCCGGGCGGGGCTGAACGAAGAAAAGGAGAACTGGCTCATCGACGCGGTGGAGCGGCTGTGGGACGCGGGGATCACCGTGGTGGTGTCCGCCGGGAACTACGGGCCTAAGGAGGGTACCATCGCCATCCCCGGCAACAGCCGTAAGGTGATCACCGTGGGAGCCCTGGGGACGCCCCGGGAAGGGGAGGGGTGCTCCGGCCGGGGGCCAACGGAAGCCTGCGTGGTCAAGCCGGACCTGGTGGCCCCCGGCTACCGGATCATCTCCTGCAGCAATACCCCTGCGCGGTACAGGCGGCCCTACGCCATCAAAAGCGGCACTTCCATGGCCACCCCGGTGGTGGCAGGGGCCTGCGCCATGCTTCTGTCCAAATATTCAGACATTACCAACGCAGAAATAAAACTGAAATTGCGGGAAAGCTGCCAGAGGGCGGAAACCGCCCAGGGATGGGGCTTGCTGGACGTGGAACGATTGTTGGGGACGTGGTATTTTTAAAAATACCACGTCCCAGATTGAAAATACCCTGTCCCTTTTTGAATGTGTCAAGAAAAAATACTTGACACGTCCGCCCTTTTCGTGTATCATACTCCACGGTGATAAGAATGAATGAGATTCTTAAGCAGGCGTTGCTTTTTGATTTCTATGGGGAGCTGCTGACGGATCACCAGAAGGAGATCTATGGGCAGTTTCTTCTGGACGACTTGTCTCCGGCGGAGATCGGCAGGGAGACGGGCGTCAGCCGGCAGGGTGTGCACGACCTGATCCGCCGCTGTTCTCAGACGCTTGGCGGATATGAGGAGAAGCTCCACCTGGTGGAGCGGTTCCTGGCGGTGAAGGACAAGGTGAAGCAGATCGACGACCTTCTGGACCGATACGAGAGCGACGGGGACCGGGAGGCGCTTGGGGAGATCCGGAGGATCTCCGGAGAGATCATCGAGGATCTGTAGAAGATGGAGCAGGAGTTAAGAAATGGCATTTGACAGTCTGACAGAAAAACTTCAGAATATATTCAAGAACCTGCGGGGCAAGGGACGGCTCACCGAGGACGACGTGAAAGAGGCCATGAAGGAGATCAAAAGAGCCCTTCTGGCGGCGGACGTAAACTTCAAGGTGGTCAAGGATTTTATTAAGAATGTCCAGGAGCGGGCCATCGGCCAGGACGTGATGAACGGCCTGAACCCGGGCCAGATGGTGGTGAAGATCGTCAACCAGGAGCTGGTGAAACTGATGGGCTCCGAGACCACGGAGATCCAGCTGCAGCCGGGGAATTCCCCTACGGTGATCCTGATGGCAGGCCTTCAGGGAGCCGGTAAGACCACCACAGCGGCCAAGCTTGCGGGCAAGTTCAAGCTGAAGGGAAAGAAGCCCCTTCTGGTAGCCTGCGACGTCTACCGCCCGGCAGCCATCAAGCAGCTGCAGGTGAACGGGGAGAAGCAGGGGGTGGAGGTCTTCTCCATGGGAGAGAACCACAAGCCTGCCAACATCGCAAAGGCGGCCCTGGAACACGCCCAGAAGAATGGAAATAACATCATTATCTTAGATACCGCCGGACGGCTCCACATCGACGAGGACATGATGGAGGAGCTGACCCAGATCAAAGAGGCGGTGACCGTCCATCAGACCATCCTGGTGATCGACGCCATGACCGGTCAGGACGCGGTAAATGTAGCCAAGGAGTTCAACGAGAAGGCAGGGGTTGACGGCGTCATCGTCACCAAGCTGGACGGCGACACCCGGGGCGGGGCGGCCCTGTCGGTCAAAGCCGTGACCGGCAAGCCTATCCTCTACGCCGGCATGGGAGAGAAACTCTCTGACCTGGAGCAGTTCCATCCGGACCGGATGGCCTCCCGGATCTTAGGCATGGGCGATGTGCTGACCCTGATCGAGAAGGCGGAAGCCGAGATCGATGAGGAGAAAGCCAAAGAGATGAGCAAAAAGCTCAAGAAAGCCCAGTTCGACTTCGAGGACTACCTGGAGAGCATGCAGCAGATGAAGAAGATGGGCGGCCTTGGCAGCATCATGAGCATGATGCCCGGCCTTGGCGGCATGGGTCCCATGGGCGGCATGGGCAAGAAAGGGATCAGCGAAGAGCAGACTGCCCAGGCGGAGCGGAGCATGGCCCGGATGGAAGCCATGATCTACTCCATGACCACAGAGGAGCGCAGAAACCCGGATCTTCTGAACCCGTCCAGAAAGCATCGGATCGCCAGAGGCGCCGGGGTGGACATCAGCGAAGTCAACCGGATGGTGAAGCAGTTTGCCGAGATGAAGAAGATGATGAAAATGTTGGGCAAAGGCGGCAAGCGAAGGAAATTCGGCATGCCCTTCTAGCAAATGGATATACCGCGCGGATCTTTCGCGCGTTCTATATCATAAAACCAAGAAAAATTTACGGAGGTGAAACAAAATGGCAGTAAAGATCAGATTAAGAAGAATGGGACAGAAGAAGGCTCCTTTCTATAGAATCGTAGTAGCTGATTCCAGATCACCAAGAGACGGCAAGTTCATCGCCGAGATCGGAACCTACGATCCAAACTGTGAGCCCAGCGCGATTTCCGTTAACGAGGAAGAGGCCAAGAAATGGCTGAACACAGGCGCGCAGCCGACAGAGACAGTAAGCAAGATCTTCAAAGCGGCAGGAATTGAGAAATAAGCCGCAACGTCCTGGAGGTGTCTGAATAATGAAAGAACTGGTTGAAGTGATCGCCAAATCTTTGGTAGACGATCCCGACAGCGTCGTAGTGACGGAGCGGGAAGAGAAGAAGGCCACAGTCCTGGAGCTGCGGGTGGCGGATTCCGATATGGGAAAGGTCATCGGCAAGCAGGGGCGCATCGCGAAAGCGATCCGCGCAGTGGTCAAAGCAGCGGCAGCCAAAGAAGACAAGAAAGTGATCGTAGATATTATGGACTAAGGAAGGGGTTTCCCTTCACGGCGGGATGGGACCGGAGACATTCGGACCTGTCCCGAATTTTATATAAGGAGACAGCATGGAAGAGTTATTACAGGTGGGAGTGATCACTTCCACTCACGGCATCCGGGGAGAGGTAAAGGTATTCCCCACCACAGACGATCCCAGGCGGTTCCGGGATCTTAAGAAGGTGCTCCTGGACACAGGGAAGGAGAAACGCCCCCTGGAGGTGGAGTCGGCCCGCTTTTTCAAGCAGTTTGTGATCCTGAAGTTTAAAGGGATCGACAACATCAACCAGGTGGAGGGCTACCGCAGGTGTCCCCTTCTGGTGGAGCGGGCGGACGCGGTGCCTCTTGGCACGGACGAGTACTTTATCGCGGACATGATCGGTCTTGCGGTGGAAGAAGAGGACGGGACGCCCTTCGGGCGGCTTACCGACGTGATCACCACCGGGGCAAATGATGTGTACGTGGTGGAGAGCCTGGAACACGGGGAGGTGCTGATCCCGGCCATCAAAGAGTGTATCCGGGAAGTGTCTGTCCCGGAGGGAAGGATGAAGATCCGTCTCATGGACGGGCTGATCTAACAAAGGAGCAGGGTGAACATGCAGTTTTACATTATGACATTATTTCCGGAAATGGTGATGAACGGCCTGAATACCAGCATCACCGGCCGGGCCATCCAGAAGGGCCTCCTCTCTGTAGAGGCGGTGAATATCCGGGACTACGCCTTCAACAAGCACAACAGCGTGGACGACTACCCTTACGGGGGCGGCGCCGGGATGCTGATGCAGGCCGAGCCGGTGTACCAGTGCTACCACGCCCTGGAAGAACGGATCGGGAAACGGCCCCGGGTGGTGTATCTCTCTCCCCAGGGGGAGACCTTCCATCAGAAAATGGCCCAGGAACTGGCAGAGGAAGAAGAGCTGGTCTTCCTGTGCGGCCATTATGAGGGCATCGACGAGCGGGTGCTGGAAGAGATCGTTACCGATTACGTGTCCATCGGCGACTACGTACTCACTGGCGGCGAACTGCCGGCCATGATCATGGTGGACGCTATCTCCCGGTTGGTGCCTGGGGTGCTCCACAATGACGTGTCCGCAGAGTTCGAGAGTTTCCAGGACAACCTCCTGGAATACCCTCAGTATTCCAGGCCGGAGGTGTGGCATGGCAAGCAGGTGCCGGAAGTGCTGCTCTCGGGACATCACGCCAATATTGAGAAATGGCGGCGGCGGGAGTCCGTCATCCGGACGGCAAAAAACCGGCCGGATCTTCTTGCCCGGGCGGATCTTACAGAAGAAGAGAAAACGCTTGCCCGCAAGATCCTTGAAGAAACCGGGAAAGCGTAAATTTTCCTTGCATTTCCCGGATGGGTGTGCTAAAATATAGCGTGTTGTGAAGAAATATGGATGGTCCTCTGGTACGTATGGTATTAAGAACGTCTGATCAATCAAGGAGGTCACACATTATGAACGAAATCATCAAGAATCTGGAAGCAGAACAGCTGAAAGAGAATGCGCCGGAGTTTCGCGTTGGCGATACCGTTAAGGTGTATGGTAAGATCAAAGAGGGAAACCGCGAGAGAATCCAGGTTTTCGAAGGAACAGTCCTTAAGAAGCAGGGCGGCGGTTCCAGAACTACATTTACCGTAAGAAAGAACTCCAACGGCATCGGGGTTGAGAAGACCTGGCCGCTGCACTCTCCCAACGTAGAGAAGGTTGAGGTAGTCAGAAGAGGTAAAGTAAGAAGAGCGAAACTGAACTACTTAAGAGACCGCGTAGGTAAGAGAGCGAAGGTAAAAGAATTAGTAAAATAAGAGGAAACGAGGAGAAGGGCAATTACAGCGTGTAGATTGCCCTTTTCTTTATAAGAGGACATACATGAGAAGGAAAAAGAACGTCTATCAGGCCCATCAGCGGGCCAGGCGGCGGCAGCAGGCAAAACGGATGCGGCCGCGGAACCACCCCAGGAGATGGAAGATCAATCTGGCCTATCTGCCGGCGATGGGGGCCTGGGTCTTCAAGATCGCCCTGGTCTGCCTCTTCGCCTTCGTGGCGGTGTGGTATTTCGGCCAGCGGGTGAGCACGGTGGGAGACTCTATGAAGCCGGTGCTGGAAAATGGAGACGTGGTGCTGGTCAACCGGATCGTTTACAACGCCACCACGCCCAAGCGGGGGGACATCATCGTATTCCGCCCCAGGGGAAATGAAAACAGCCACTACTATATCAAGCGGATCGTCGGCCTCCCGGGAGAGACGGTGGAGATCCTGGAGAACCGGGTCTACATCAACGGGGAGAAGCTGGAGGAAGACTACGACACCACCGACATCGACGATGTGGGCCTGTTGTCAGAGCCCATGGAACTTGCCCCAGACGAATACTTCGTGCTGGGGGACGACAGAGAGAACAGCGAGGACAGCCGGAACGCGGACGTGGGAAATGTGAAGCGGGATTACATTTACGGAAAAGCCTGGTTCATCACTTCCCCCTGGAAGAATTTCGGTTTCATTTAGATAAAGGAGCAGCAGTATGCATTTTCAATGGTATCCGGGACATATGACAAAAGCCCGGCGGATGATGGAGGAAAATCTGAAACTGGTAGACCTGATCATTGAGCTTGTGGACGCAAGAGTTCCTATGAGCAGCAGGAACCCGGACATCCATGAGCTGGGGAGAAATAAATCCAGGCTTATCCTCCTAAACAAGGCGGACCTGGCAGAGGAAGCAGCCACCGACGCATGGGTGGAGTATTTCCAGAAGCAGGGAGCCAGGGCGGTGAAGGTGAACTCCCGGAAGGGGGGCGGCCTGAAATCCATCCAGGCGGTGATACAGGAGGCCTGTAAGGAGAAAATGGAGCGGGACCGCCGCCGGGGGATCCTGAACCGTCCGGTGCGGGCCATGGTGGTGGGAATCCCCAATGTGGGCAAATCCACCTTCATCAACACCCTGGCGGGGAAAGCCTGCGCCAAGACCGGCAACAAACCAGGAGTCACCAAGGGTAAGCAGTGGATCCGGCTGAATAAGCAGGTGGAGCTTCTGGACACCCCGGGGATCCTCTGGCCTAAGTTCGAAGACCAGAAAGTGGGTCAGCAGCTGGCCTTCATCGGCTCCATCAAGGACGAGCTTCTCAACCAGGAGGAACTGGCGCTGGAGCTGATCCGGTTTCTGATCGCCCACTATCCGGGAACACTGGAAGAAAAGTACAGCTCCGGGGAAGAAGCCTTGCAGGAGGCTGCCTCCCCGGTGGAGATCCTTACGGTCATCGCCCGCAACCGGCAGTGCCTGGGAAGAGGCGGGGAGCTGGATCTTGAGAAGGCGGCAAGGCTTGTGCTGGATGACTTCCGGGGAGGGCGCCTGGGGCGCATCACCCTGGAATATCCGGAAGAAATGTGATAGAATCGGGGAGAAGAGAAGAAGACACAGGAAGGGGACAGACAGCGTATGGCAAGACGCAGGAAGAAGAAGTCCGGGGGCGTGTTAAGAGAGCTTCTGGGCTGGATCGTATACATACTGATCATCGTAGGGCTTACCTACCTGATCATCACTTACGTGGGTCAGCGGACCCGGGTGAGCGGCTCCTCCATGGAGACCACCTTAAGCGACGGGGATAATCTGATCGTGGACAAGATCTCCTACCGGTTCCAGGACCCCAGGCGGTATGACATCATTGTATTTCCCTACCGGTATGAGGCCAATACCTACTATATCAAGCGGATCATCGGCCTGCCGGGAGAGACGGTGCAGGTATCCGGCGGATCGGTGTACATTAACGGTGAGCTTCTTGAGAGCGACATCTACGGGCTTGAGCCCATGACAGGCGCCGGGGAGGCGGCCAGTCCCATCACTTTGGGACCGGATGAATATTTCGTATTGGGGGATAACCGGAACCACAGTTCCGACAGCCGGGATCCAAGCGTGGGAGTCCTGCACCGGGAGGAACTGATCGGGAAAGCCTGGGTGCGGATCTATCCCTTCGACAAGATGGGAGTCATCCGACATGAATAAGCGGGAAGAAGAGAGGAAGAAACGGCAGCAGGAGAAGCTGGAGCAGGAGCTTAGCCGGCTGGAGGCCATGAGCGTCTATGAACGGGAGTATGAAGACCGGGGATTGATCTGCGGCATTGACGAGGTGGGCCGGGGCCCATTAGCAGGGCCGGTGGTGGCAGGAGCGGTGATTCTGCCCAAGGATGAGACCATCCTGTACCTTAACGATTCCAAGAAACTGTCGGCGAAGAAGCGGGAGACCCTCTATGAGGAGATTCTGGAGAAGGCGGTGGCAGTAGGGATCGGCATGGCATCCCCTGCAAGGATCGACGAGATCAATATCCTTCAGGCCACCTACGAGGCCATGCGGGCAGCCATTGCGGATCTGGGGGTAAGCCCGGACCTTCTCTTAAACGACGCGGTGACCATCCCCCAGGTGGAGATCCCTCAGGTTCCCATCATAAAAGGGGACGCAAAAAGCATCTCCATCGCGGCGGCCAGCATTGTTGCCAAAGTCACCAGGGACCGTCTGATGGAGGCCTACGATGAAGTGCTTCCCGGCTATGGATTCGGGAAACATAAGGGATACGGGACCCGGGAACATATTGCGGCGTTAAAGGAACTAGGGCCGACCCCCATCCACCGGCGCAGCTTTATCGGGAACTTTGTCTGATCCGGGGAAATGTGATCTTGGCCGGAAAGGATCGGCACATTTATATATGAAGGAAAATAATCGGAAGAAAGGCGCCCGAAAGGAGGCGGAAGTCGCCGCCTGGCTGGAGGGAAAGGGCCTTCAGATCCTGGAGCGCAATTACCGCTGTAAGAAAGGAGAGATCGACCTGATCGCCCGGGAGAATGGAACTTATGTGTTCCTGGAGGTGAAGTACCGGAAGGGAGACGGCTGCGGCCATCCGGCGGAAGCGGTAGATGAGAAGAAGCAAAAAAGGATCTCCGGGAGCGCCCTCTGGTATCTTGCCAGGAGGGGAGCCCTGGAAGCCCCCTGCAGGTTCGATGTGATCGCTGTGGACGGGGAAGAGGGACGTATCTGCTGGTACCGGAACGCCTTCGATTACCGGTTCTGAAACCAGGAAATGAGAACAAGGAAAGAAGAGAAAGGAATATACCCATGAGTCTGGGATTGATCTACAAGAATCAGGAAACCATACTAGAAGAGCGGGAGACCTACGGGGTTCCCTATCTGGTGTATCCCCTTCTGGAGGAGACAGGGATCGTGACCCATGCTTTTTCCACCCGTCTGGGAGGGGTAAGCAAGGGCCCCTGGGCCACCATGAACTTAAGTGGCACCCGGGGGGACGACCCGGAGGCAGTGGAGGAGAATAAGCGGCGGATGGCCAGAGTCTTAGGGGTGCGGGTAGGCGACCTAACCTACACCCATCAGACCCATACCACCAATGTGGCGGTGGTCCGGGAGGCGGACCGGGGCACCCGGTTTATGGAGACTGACGGTATGGTTACCAATGTGCCGGGGCTTTGCCTGGTCACCTTCTACGCAGACTGCGTGCCCCTGTATTTCGTAGACCCGGTGCACAAAGCCATCGGGCTCAGCCACTCCGGATGGAGAGGCACTGTTGGCAAGATGGGGAAAGTCACGGTGGAGAAGATGAAGAAGACCTTTGGGACAGACCCCAAGGATCTGGTGGCGGCCATCGGGCCATCCATTTGCCAGGACTGCTACGAGGTGAGCGGGGACGTGATCGATGCATTCAAGAACGCATTTCCAGAAGGGCTGTGGAACCAGCTTTTCTATGAGAAAGACAATGGGAAATACCAGCTTGACCTGTGGGCGGCCAACAAGGCGGTGCTTCTGGAGGCCGGGATCCCGGAAGGGCAGATCGCGGTGACCAACCTTTGCACCCACTGTAACCCGGATATTCTGTTCTCCCATCGGGCCCAGGGGGACCGGAGAGGGAACTTAAGCGCATTTCTGGCGCTGAAAGAATAGGAGAAAAATGGCAATGTGGAACGAAACAGACAGCGCGGATACGGTACAGCAGGCGGCGGAACATGTGAGCAGACTGCCGGATCTTCTGGAAGAGCAGCTGCCGTCTCTCATGCAGTTCGGCATGAAGGTGATCTTTGCCCTGGTGGTATTCTTCATCGGGCGGTTCCTGATCCAGTGGGTGAGGCGAATCGTGCGGGGATCTCTGGAGCGGTCCCGGGCGGACAGGGGAGTGGCCCAGTTCGTGGACTCCCTCCTGAAATTCGTGCTCTACATCCTGCTGTTATTCTCCATCGCCACTAATTTCGGGCTGGACACAGCCACAGTGGCGGCGGCGGTGGCTTCCTGCGGCGTAGCCCTGGGCCTTGCCCTCCAGGGAAGCCTTGCCAACTTCGCGGGCGGGGTGCTGATCCTGGTACTGAAACCCTTCGAGGTGGGAGACTATATTGTAGAGGACACTAACAAGAATGAAGGAACGGTAAAAGAGATCCAGATCTTTTACACTAAGCTGAGCACGGTGGACAACAAGACCATCGTTATTCCCAACGGGATCCTGACCAATAACAGTCTGACCAACTTCACCGCCAACGAAGAACGGCAGCTGGATCTGAAGGTGGATATTGCCTACGGGGCGGACCTTCAGAAGGCCAAAGGCCTGCTGGAAGAAATGCTCCTGGCGGAAGAAAGCGTTCTGCAGGACCAGGAGATCAGGATCTTCGTAGACCATCTGGGAGAAAGTTCCGTAGTACTGGGCGCAAGAGCCTGGGTGAAAAATGAAGAATACTGGCCCGCAAGATGGCGGCTGCTGGAGAAGATCAAGCTTTGCTTCGATGAGAACGGGATCGAGATCCCGTACCGGCAGGTAGTGGTACACCAGGGAGAATAATTGTTTCAAAAATAGAGAAAAATGCCTGCATTCCATTCTGGAGTGCAGGCATTTGTTTACTGATTTTCTTTTGTCGCGTACTCGGAAGCTTTCCCTCTCAGGAAATTGTTGAAGTAGTCGTCGTGGACTTTCTTCACCATACCGCTTAAGGCCAGCAGGCCGATGATATTGGGAACTACCATCAGGCTGTTGAAGCAGTCCGCCATGTTCCATACCAGGTCTACCTGTGCCAGGGATCCCAGGAATACGCATATGCATACCAGTACGGAGTAGACCGGGACCGCCTTGGAGCCAAACAGGTATTTGATGTTTGCCTGGCCGAAGAAGTACCATCCCACGATGGTGGAGAAGGCGAAGAAGAACATGCAGACGGCGATAAAGATCTCACCGAATTTGCCGTATACCAAGGAGTAGGCAAACTGGCTTAATTCTGCGCCTGTGTAACCGCCTTCCACTACGTTGTAGGACTCGGGAAGGGCGCGGGTGGTCACGATGACAAGAGCGGTCATGGTGAGCACGATGAAGGTGTCAATGAAGACGCCGATCATAGCCGCGTGTCCCTGTTCAACCGGGTGGGCCACCTTTGCCACTGCGTGGGCGTGAGGAGTGGAACCCATACCTGCCTCGTTGGAGAAGAGGCCTCTGGCGACACCCTTGGTGATGGCGAGCTTGATGGTCGCGCCCACTGCGCCGCCGGCGATGGAAGCCGGTGCGAACGCGCCTACGAAGATCTCATAGAAGGCCAGCGGGATATTTCTCCAGTTGCAGAAGATCACGATGAGAGACCCTACAATGTAGAGGGCTGCCATCAGAGGCACCATGGTCTCGGTTACCTTGGCGATCCGCTTCATACCACCGGAGAAGATGAAGACAGCCAGCACTGCCACGATCAGACCCATCACCCACTGGGGGATCCCAAATGCGGTGTGGAAGGATGCGGCGATGGAGTTGGACTGTACTGCGTTGCCCATGAAGCCCAGAGCGAAGATGAGAAGCACCGCGAAGATCCCTGCCAGGATCTTGCCGAAAACTCCCTTGAACGCGGCGCGGATGTAGTAAACCGGTCCGCCGGTGACCACGCCGTCGTCTCCGATCTTCTTATATCTCTGAGCCATCAGAGCCTCGGAGTAAATGGTTGCCATGCCAAGGAAAGCTGCTACCCACATCCAGAAGATGGCGCCCGGTCCGCCAAGAGCGATGGCGGTTGCCGCTCCTGCGATATTGCCGGTACCAACCTGGGCCGCGATAGCAGTTGCCAGGGCCTGGAAGGAGCTCATGCCGTCGTCGCCGGCGTCCCCTTTCTTACTGAACAGTCCGCCGAACACCTGCTTGATGCCCCGCTTGAATCCCCGTACCTGGATAAATCCTGTGCGGATGCTGAACCAGATACCGGCTGCTGCCAGCGCAATGATCAGAACGATGTTGGACATGTAGTTCTGAATGGTCAGTACGATGTTGTTTAATGTTTCCAAATTGATCATCTCCTTTTCTTTACTCTTTTGTTCCCATAGACATTTGGTATAACAACATTGATTTTTTCTATCATACCACTTTGATACAAAATTATCAATCTTAACACCGGGATTTTGAAGAAATTTTTTCACATTTTGCTGAAAGTGAAGAAAAATAGTCAAAAAAAGACCGGGCGCTTATCGCTGCACCCGGTCTTTTCTGAAATGACCAAGCTGGAAATCGGACTTGAACCGACGACCCCTTCATTACGAGTGAAGTGCTCTACCAACTGAGCTATTCCAGCATATGAGATTTTACCGGCCCTGTCAGGCCACAAGTAATATTATATCGGATTTCGGGAGATTTGCAAGAACTTTTTTGTAAATAGAAGAGCAAATTGGAAGCCGGGAAGAAGATGGGATATGTAGCCAGGAGGTGCGGGACGCATCTCCTGAGTGGCGGCGGTATCTAGAAGTGTCTGGAACACCATTTCTCCAGCAGGTTGATAAGAGCGTAGAGGGCCATGGCCATGAAGCACAGAAGCACGATGGACATCAGGAGCCAATCCATCTTGAACACCTGGCTGGAGTAGATGATGAGATACCCAAGGCCGCTTCTGGCCGCCAGGAATTCTCCGATGATGACCCCCACCAGGCACAGGCCGATGTTGACCTTCACGTTGCTGATGATGGCGGGGATGGAACTTGGCAGCACCACCTTGACAAGGGCCTGCAGCCGGCTCCCCCGGAAGGTGTAGATCAGCTTGATCTTCCCCGGGTCCACGGTGGCGAAGCTGGCGTACAGGTTTAAGATGCTGCCGAAGATGGCCACCGACATGCCCGCCACGATGATGGTGGTGCGGCTGGCCCCCAGCCAGACGATCAGGAGGGGAGCCAGGGCGGATTTGGGCAGGCTGTTTAAGACCACAAGGTAGGGGTCCAGGATCTTGGAGAGCCGCGGGGAGAACCAGAGGCACACGGCGATGAGGATGCTTGCGGCGATCACCAGGAGGAAGCTTAAGATGGTCTCGTAGAGGGTGACGCCCATGTGGAGGAAGATGGACTCATCCAGAACCATTTCCCAGAAGCATAGTGCGATCCTGGAGGGACTGCTGAAGATGAAGGAATCAATGATCCCCACGTTGGAGGTAAACTCCCAGATAAAGAGGAAGCTTAAGAAGATCAGGATCCGGGAGATCCTTATGATGCGAAGCCCTCTGCGGTAGGCGTTCAGGTACTGGAGCTGTCCCCTTGACAGTTCATTCATTGGTTGTTCAACTCCTTCCAGATCAGATTGAAATACGTCTTGAATTCCGGCGCTCCCCTGCGGTTCATGGGAGTGTCCGACGCAAGGTCGAAGCGCAGGGGGATGGTCTGCCGGATGGAGGCAGGGCGGCCGGAGAGGACGATGACCCGGTCCGCCAGGGAGATGGCCTCGGAGAGATCGTGGGTCACCAGGATGGCGGCCTTCTTCTCCCGGCGGATGATCTGGCCGATGTCGTCTCCCACGTTGAGCCGGGTCTGGTAGTCCAGGGAGGAGAAGGGTTCATCCAGGAGGAGAAGGTCCGGTTCCAGCACCAGGGTGCGGATAAGGGCCGCCCGCTGGCGCATGCCGCCGGAGAGCTCAGAGGGGCGGGAGCGGGCGAAGGACTTAAGGCCATAAACGTCCAGAAGCTCATAAGCCTTCTCCCGGGTCCGGGCGGTGAGCATGTGCTGGACCTCCAGGCCCAGGATCACGTTGTTGTAGATGGAGCGCCATTCAAACAGTTCGTCGTGCTGCAGCATATAGCCTACGTTGGTGGTGCTTTCCCTCTGATATTTCCCGTTGATCTTGATAAGCCCCCGCTCCGGGGACAGGAGGCCGGCGATGATGGAAAGGAGGGTGGATTTGCCGCAGCCGGACGGGCCTACGATGGCCACGAACTCCCCTTTCTTAAGGGCAAAGGAGATGTCGGTGAGGGTGGGGGTCTCCCCCTCCAGGGTGTGATAGGCGTAACAGATATGTTTCAGTTCCAGAACTTCTTCCATGGCAACCTCCGGTGACAACTATATCTTATTCTATGCAGGACCTTATAAAGGCGTGAGAAAGTGGCGTCTTTACCGGGAGAAAGCCCTTGAAAGAACGGGCGGGAAAAGTTATAATTTCAAGAAGAGGTTTACATAAGAAGAGGAGAAGGGTCCATGAATTACCAGAAAGAACTGGACAGGCTGCTGGAGCGGCTGAAGTCGGAAGAGCGGGTGCCGCGGCTTTTGCTCCACAGCTGCTGCGCGCCCTGCAGCAGTTATGTGCTGGAGTATCTGAACCGATATTTTGAGATCACCGTTTTCTATTATAATCCCAACATTTACCCGGAGAGCGAGTACACCAAGAGGATCTGGGAGCAGCAGGAGCTGATCAGCCGGATGCCCTTCGTGCACCCGGTGTCCTTCCTGGCAGGCCCTTATGATCAGGAGCGGTTCTATAAGATGGCCCGGGGACTGGAGCATGTGAAGGAGGGGGGAGAGCGCTGCCTTAAGTGTTACGAGCTGCGGCTTTCGGAGGCGGCCCGGATGGCGGTGAAGACGGAAGCAGATTACTTTACCACCACCCTTAGCATCAGCCCCTTAAAGAACGCGGACCGGCTAAATGAGATCGGGATGCGGCTGGGAGAGGAGTATGGCGTTCCTTACCTTCCCTCGGATTTCAAGAAGAAGAACGGGTACAAGCGGTCCATCGAGCTGTCCCGGGAATATGATCTATACCGCCAGGACTACTGCGGCTGTGAGTTCTCCATGAATCAGCGGAGGCGATAAAGTCCTTTGAATTCCGGGCGGAATATGATACAATCGATTACAGTGTTTTTACAAGGAAAGGAAGAAGAGACTATGGCACAATTATGGGGAGGGCGTTTTACCAAGGAGACGGACAAGCTGGTCTACGCGTTTAACGCTTCCATCTCTTTTGACAAGAGATTTTACCGTCAGGATATCGCGGGCAGCATTGCCCACGTGACCATGCTGGAGAAGCAGGGGATCCTGACCGGGGAGGAGAAGCAGGCCATCATCGGCGGCCTGGAAGGCATTCTCCGGGACGTGGAGGAGGGAACCCTTGCGATCACGGAGGAATATGAAGACATCCACAGCTTCGTGGAGGCGGTGCTGATCGAACGCATCGGCGAGCCGGGCAAGAAGCTGCACACCGGGCGAAGCCGCAACGACCAGGTGGCCCTTGATATGAAGCTTTACACCCGGGAGGAAGTAAAAGAGACGGACGCTCTGGTGGGAGAGCTTCTGGAGGCCATCCTGAAGATCATGGATGAGAACCTGGACACCTACATGCCGGGTTTTACCCATCTGCAGAAGGCGCAGCCGGTGACCCTGGCCCACCATATGGGCGCTTATTTTGAAATGTTCTGGCGGGATCACATCCGCCTTCTGGGCCTTTATGACCGGATGAACACCTGTCCTTTGGGATCCGGGGCTTTGGCGGGGACTACCTATCCCCTGGACCGGGAGTATACGGCCAGGCTCCTGGGCTTTGACGGGCCTACGCTGAACAGCATGGACGGGGTGTCCGACCGGGATTACCTGGTGGAATTCCTATCGGATCTGTCCCTTGTGATGATGCATCTGAGCCGGTTCAGCGAGGAGATCATCCTGTGGAACTCCAACGAGTATCAGTTTGTGGAGATCGACGACGCCTACAGCACCGGCAGCAGCATCATGCCCCAGAAGAAGAATCCGGACATCGCGGAGCTGGTGCGGGGCAAGACAGGCCGGGTGTACGGCGCGCTGCAGGCCCTTCTGACTACCATGAAGGGGATCCCCCTTGCCTACAACAAGGATATGCAGGAGGACAAGGAGTGGGCCTTTGACGCCATGGACACTGCCAAGGGGTGTGTAAGCCTGTTCACAGGCATGCTGGAGACCATGGAGTTTCATAAGGATCGGATGGAAGCAAGCGCAAGACACGGGTTCACCAACGCCACAGACGCGGCGGATTATCTGGTGAACCGGGGCGTGGCGTTCCGGGACGCCCACGGCATTGTGGGGCAGCTGGTGCTTACCTGCATTGAGCGGGGCATCGCCCTGGATGAGCTTCCCCTGGAGGAGTATCAGAAGATCTGCCCGGTATTTGAAGAGGATATCTATGAGGCCATCAGCCTGAAGACCTGCGTGGACAAGCGGGTCACCATCGGCGCCCCGGGGCGGGAGGCCATGGAGCAGGTGCTGAAGACTTATCATAAGGCCATGGACGACTGGAAGAAAGACGAGAAATAAGGAAGGAGAGCAAGTGATGGAACAGAAGTTAAGAGTTGGGATCTTAGGAGCTACAGGAATGGTGGGACAGCGGTTTATCTCCCTTTTGGAAGACCATCCCTGGTTTGAGGTTGTGACGGTGGCGGCAAGCGCGCGCTCTGCCGGCAAGACTTATGAGGAGGCGGTAGGCGGCCGCTGGAAGATGGATACGCCTATGCCGGAAGCGGTAAAGAAGTTGATCGTGGCAAATGTAAACGAGGTGGAGAAGGTAGCCTCCGGCGTGGACTTTGTGTTCAGCGCGGTGGATATGACCAAGGACGAGATCCGCAAGATCGAGGAAGACTACGCGAAAACCGAGACGCCGGTGGTCTCCAACAACAGCGCTCATCGCTGGACGCCGGATGTGCCCATGGTGATCCCGGAAGTGAACATCGATCATTTCGACGTGATCGCGGATCAGAAGAAGCGGCTTGGGACCACCCGGGGCTTTATCGCGGTGAAACCCAACTGTTCCATCCAGAGCTACGCGCCCTGCCTGGCGGCCTGGGAGGAGTTCGGCCCCAAGGAAGTGGTGGCCACTACCTATCAGGCGATCTCCGGAGCGGGCAAGACATTTAAGGACTGGCCGGAGATGGTGGAGAATATCATCCCCTACATCGGCGGAGAGGAAGAGAAAAGCGAGCAGGAGCCCCTGCGGGTGCTGGGCCACGTGGAGAACGGCCAGATCGTGAAGGCGGAGACGCCTAAGATCACCTGCCAGTGCGTGCGGGTTCCGGTGCTCAACGGCCATACGGCGGCGGTGTTCATTAATTTCGCGGAGAAACCCACCAAGGAGCAGCTGATCGAGAAGCTGGTGAACTTCAAAGGCTTCCCCCAGGAGGCAGAGCTTCCCAGCGCGCCGAAGCAGTTCATCCAGTACCTGGAAGAGGACAACCGCCCCCAGGTGAAGCTGGACGTGGACTATGAGCGGGGCATGGGGATTTCCATCGGACGGCTCCGGGAGGACAGTATGTTTGACTATAAATTCATCGGCCTGTCCCACAACACGGTACGGGGCGCGGCAGGCGGCGCGGTGCTGTGCGCGGAGGCGCTGACGGCCAGGGGCTATATTCAGGCGAAGTAAACACGTTCTCATTTTACATGGATTTAACCGGATCCTAATGGCACCGGGGTAGATGGCCCGGCGGGGAACTGGTAGGATAAGGATGTAATAATGGCGGATTCTGGATTTTTTTCAGAAGTCAAAAGGAAAAGCGAGGACGAAGACATATGGAGAAAGAGATTTTACAGTATACCCAGAACAGAGAATTGTCGTGGCTGAAGTTTAACCAGCGGGTGCTGGAGGAGGCCCGGGACATTACGGTTCCCCTTCTGGAGCGGATGAAGTTCGTGGCTATCTTCACCAGCAACCTGGATGAGTTCTTCATGATCCGGGTGGGGAGTCTTTTCGACATGGCCCACACCGACGCCCAGGCCAGGGACAGCCGTTCCGGCATGACCCCGGGAGAGCAGATCGAGAAGATTTTGGAGGCGGTAGCCCCCCTTTATAAAGAGCGGGAGAAGACCTATGCGGATATCAAGCGGCAGCTCCACCCCTACGGGGTGTGTGGGCTGGATTTTAAGGAACTGGAGCCGGAGGAGAAGAAGTATGTGAAGAAGTATTTCAAGGACCAGATCCTGCCCATCCTGTCCCCCCAGATCGTGGACGCCAACCATCCGTTCCCCCATCTTCTGAACAAGGAGATCTATGTAACTGCCAGCCTGAAGATGAAGGACAAGTCCATGATCGGCATCGTGCCGGTGCCCCAGTTTGTATCGGACATCCTGTATCTGCCGGGGCATGACATCCGCTATATCCGGATGGAGAAGGTGATCATGGAGTACCTGTCTTTGGTATTCTCCCAGTATGAGGTGTCGGATCCCAATTATCTCTGTGTGACCCGCAACGCGGACGTGGCTCCGGACGACGAGGCCCTGGAGGTAAATGAGGACTTCCGCAACCTGATGAAGCAGACTCTCCACAAGCGGCGCCGGATGGCGGTGGTCCGCCTGGAGGTGGCGGAGAAGTTAAGCCCGGAGATGGAGAAATATTTCTGCGACAAGTTCAAGATCCGGCCCAACCAGATCTTCCGTACCAAGATGCCCATGAAGCTGGCCTACATGTTCGCCATCAGCGGGAACCTGCCGGAGCCTATGAAGAAGGCCCTGACCTATCCGCCTTTCTCTCCCCAGCCTTCGGCCCGGGTGCAGAAGGGGACCAGTATGATCCGTCAGATCCGGAAGAAAGACCTTCTGCTGTTCTACCCCTATGAGAGCATGGATCCCTTCCTCAGGCTTATCAAGGAAGCTTCTGTGGATCCGTCGGTGATGACCATCAAGATCACCATCTACCGGCTGGCCAAGAAGGCCCGTCTGGTGGAGTACCTGTGTGCGGCGGCGGAGAACGGCAAGGAAGTGACGGTGCTGATCGAGCTTCGGGCCAGGTTTGACGAGCAGAACAACATTGACTGGTCCGAGCGGCTGGAAGACGCGGGCTGCCGGGTGATCTACGGCTTTGAGGGCTACAAGGTCCACTCCAAGGTGTGCCAGATCACCTATCGGAACCGGAATGAGATCCAGTATATCACCCAGATCGGAACCGGAAATTATAATGAGAAGACGGCGGCTCAGTACACAGACCTGTCTCTTATGACGGCCAACCAGGCCATCGGGGAGGATGCGTCTGAGTTCTTCAAGAATATGTCCATCGGCAACCTGAACGGGACCTATCAGCACCTGATCGTGTCGCCTACCAGCTTAAAGCAGAAGGTGCTGGAGATGATGGATGAGGAGATCCGCAAAGGGTCGGCGGGAAGGATCATCATGAAGATGAACTCCCTGACGGATGTGGACTTTATCGAGAAGGTGTCGGAGGCCTCCAGAGCCGGCGTGCGCATTGAGATCATTGTCCGGGGAATCTGCTGTATCCTTCCGGGGATCCCGGGGTACACAGACAACCTGCGGGTGATGAGCGTGGTGGGAAGATATCTGGAACACCCCAGGATCTTCAGCTTTGGATCGGGAGACGAGCAGAAGATCTACATTGGTTCCGCGGACATGATGACCCGGAATACGGAGAAGCGGGTGGAGGTGGCCTGTCCCATCCTGGATCCGGACATCAAGCGACAGATCAACCACTATCTGAAGGTTATGCTGAGCGACAATGTGAAGGCGCGGGTGCTGCAAAGCGACGGCACCTATTGTAAGAAAGAACAGAAAGAGCCCTTCGTGGATTCCCAGGCGGTATTCATGGAAGAGGCGCTGCAGGCGGCGAAGATGCCTCCGGCAGAGGAGAAGAAGGGTCTGATGGACAAGGTGAGAAGCCTGTTCGGGAAAGACCGGTAGATAAGGAGTCAGGAATTATTTATGGGGAAGTCACTCTATATTGCAGAGAAACCCAGTGTAGCCCAGGAGTTCGCCAGGGCGCTGAAGCTTTCGACCCGGCGTAAAGAAGGGTACCTGGAGGGGGAGGAGACCGTAGTCACCTGGTGCGTGGGTCACCTGGTGACCATGAGCTATCCGGAGGCTTACGACCCGTCTCTTAAGCGGTGGAGCCTGGAGACGCTGCCCTTCATCCCGGAGAAGTTCCGGTATGAGGTGATCCCGGCGGTGAAGAAGCAGTATGAGATCGTGGCTTCCCTTTTGAACCGTGAGGACGTGGACACCATTTACGTTTGCACCGACTCGGGACGGGAGGGGGAATACATTTACCGTCTGGTGGAGCAGCAGGCAGGCGTCCATGGCAAGAAGCGTCGGCGGGTCTGGATCGATTCCCAGACAGAAGAGGAGATCCTGCGGGGCATCCGGGAGGCCAGGGATCTGAGCGAGTATGACAACCTTTCCGCCTCCGCTTATCTGCGGGCCAAGGAAGATTATCTTATGGGGATCAATTTCTCACGCCTGCTGACTTTAAAGTACGGGAACAGCATTTCCAACTATCTTCATACCCGGTATGCGGTGATCTCTGTGGGACGGGTGATGACTTGCGTGCTGGGCATGGTGGTGCGCCGGGAGCGGGAGATCCGGGAATTCGTGGAGACGCCCTTCTACCGGGTGGTGGCTTCCATCGGGGAGCCGGGCAGCAGCTTCGAAGGTGAGTGGCGGGCCGTGAAGGGCTCCCGGTGGCAGGGTTCCCGGGACCTCTATAAGGAGAATGGATTCCGGGAGGAGGAGAAGGCCAGAGAGCTGATCCGGTGGCTTCAGGAGCCAGAGCCTCTCACCTGCCAGGTGCTCTCTGTGGAGAAGAAGAAGGAGAAGAAGAACCCGCCTCTTCTTTTTAACCTGGCGGAGCTGCAGAACGAGTGCTCCAGAAGGTTTAAGATCAGTCCTGACGAGACCCTTAAGATCGTCCAGGAGCTGTATGAGCGCAAGCTGACCACCTACCCCAGGACGGACGCCCGGGTGCTGTCTACCGCGGTGGCCCGGGAGATCCACAAGAATCTCAACGGGCTTATGCAGTACCCGCCTGCGGTGCCGTATCTGAACCGGATCGCCGCCATGGGAAGCCACAAAGGTCTTGCCAGGACCCGGTATGTGAACGACAGCCAGATCACCGACCATTACGCCATCATTCCCACCGGGCAGGGGCTAAAGGGCCTGGAGCGGCTGCCGGAGATCTCCCGGAAGGTGTATGACCTGATCCTGCGGCGGTTCTTAAGTATCTTCTATCCGCCGGCAGTGTATCAGAAGGTGTCTGTGGTGACAGAGCGAAAGGAAGAGAAATTTTTCTCCAGCTTCAAGGTACTGGCAGAGGAAGGGTACCTGGAGGTGGCCGGGATCCCGGGCGGGAAGAAGGGCGCCGGGGAGGAGGCCGGAGAAGAAGCCGGGGATAAGGATACAGACCGGGAGTTCTTTGAGAAGATCCAGGCGCTCCGCAAGGGCATGACCCTTCCCATATCCGCGCTGGAGATCAGGGAGGGGAAGACTTCCCCGCCCAAGCGGTATAATTCCGGGTCTCTGATCCTGGCCATGGAGAACGCGGGACAGCTTATCGAGGACGAGGAGCTGCGCGCCCAGATCAAGGGCAGCGGCATTGGCACCAGCGCCACCCGGGGGGAGATCCTGAAGAAGCTTTTTAACAACAAGTATCTGGCCCTGAACAAGAAGACCCAGATCGTGACTCCCACTATGATGGGGGAGATGATCTACGATGTGGTGGATCATTCTATCCGGTCGCTTCTGAATCCGGAGCTGACAGCCAGCTGGGAGAAGGGGCTTACCTATGTAGCCAACGGGGAGATCACGCCCGGGGAGTATATGGAGAAGCTGGACCGGTTCATTGTAAGCCGGACCCAGGGGGTGAAGGACCTGAACAATCAGAGCCAGCTGCGGGCCTGCTATGACAAAGCCGCGGCATTTTATAAAACCAGAAATCCAAAAACCAGTAAGACAGGAGTGAAGAAATGATGAAAGAATTAACCGTTGCACAGCTGTACACCTTAGAGGAGACCATTGCCAGGGACATTTTCCAGGGGGTGACTTATCCCTGGGAGGTGCTTCCTAAGATCGGCGCCTTTATCAAGGAGCTGGGAGAGACCCTTCCTGCGGAAGAGTACGACAAGGTAGGGGAGGATGTATGGATCGCCAAGTCCGCCACCGTGTTTGAGTCCGCTTATATCCACGGGCCGGCCATTATCGGCAAGAACGCGGAGGTGCGTCAGTGCGCCTTCATCCGGGGCAACGCCATTGTGGGAGAGGGAGCTGTGGTGGGGAATTCCACGGAGCTTAAGAACGTGATCCTCTTCAATAAAGTGCAGGTTCCCCACTACAATTACGTGGGAGATTCCATTCTGGGCTACAAGGCTCACATGGGGGCAGGCTCCATCACTTCCAATGTGAAGTCGGACAAGAAGCTGGTGGTGGTAAAGACGCCGGAGGAAAATATTGAGACCGGGCTGAAGAAATTCGGCGCCATGCTGGGAGACGAAGTGGAAGTAGGCTGCGGAACGGTGCTGAACCCGGGCAGCGTGGTAGGGAAGCACACCAACATTTACCCGCTGTCCAGCGTAAGAGGCTATGTGCCCGCAGAGAGTATTTATAAGAAGCAGGGAGAGGTTGTGGAGAAGCAGTAGGCTTTCCGCGGCAGGGATATCTGGCATTGTCAGGGAGAAAAGGAGGCAGTCAGGATGTTGGATGAGAATTATGTAACCTTTGAAATCGGAAAGACCAAGCATATCGCACTGGTGGCCCATGACGGCAAGAAGAAAGAGCTGGTGGACTGGTGCGAGAAGAACAAGGAGATCCTTAAGAGCCATTTCCTGTGCGGCACCGGGACCACCTCCCGGCTGATCGCGGAGCGGACCGGCCTGCCGGTGAAGGGCTACAGTAGCGGCCCTCTGGGCGGCGACCAGCAGATCGGGGCCAAGATCGTGGAAGGGCAGATCGATTTCATGATCTTCCTGTGGGATCCGCTGGAGGCCCAGCCTCATGATCCGGATGTGAAGGCGCTTCTCAGGATCGCGGTGGTGTACGATATCCCCATCGCCAATAATCTGGCCACGGCGGATTTCATGCTCCACTCCGAGTATATGGAGAAGCCTTATGAGAGAAGAGTAGAGAATTTCGACAAGACCATCCGGGAGCGGGTGGAGAAGATGAAATAGTAAAAAGGGACAGGGTTTTTTCAATTGGGGACGTGGTATTTTTAAAAATACCACGTCCCCAATTGACATATCCCCGGAAATATGGTATTCTTGCATTTGATAAAAACACTTTAATGCTTTAAAGCGCAACGGTTTAAAGCGGGAAACGACTTAAGGAATGAGGAGAGAATAACATGGGTATTAAACTGACGATGCTGATCTTATTTTTTGCGGTGATGGTTGCGGTGGGGCTCTATGCCAGGCGCCATGCCAGGAGTGTGGACGGATTCGTGCTGGGAGGCCGCTCGGTAGGCCCCTGGCTGACGGCGTTTGCCTACGGGACCTCGTATTTCTCTGCGGTGGTGTTCGTGGGATACGCAGGGCAGTTTGGCTGGAAGTACGGCCTTTCTTCCACCTGGATCGGTCTGGGCAATGCGGTGATCGGAAGTCTTCTGGCCTGGGTGGTCTTAGGCCGCCGCACCAAGGTTATGACCCAGCACTTAAGGTCCAAGACCATGCCGGATTTCTTCGGGGAGCGGTACGACAGCAGAGCGCTGAAGCTGGCGGCTTCTGCCATCGTATTTATCTTCCTGGTGCCATACACGGCTTCTATCTACAACGGCCTGTCCCGGCTCTTTGAGATGGCCTTCCACGTACCTTATACCTGGTGCGTGATCGCCATGGCGGTATTCACCGGGATCTACGTGATCCTGGGCGGTTACATGGCCACGGCTATCAATGATTTCATCCAGGGGATCATCATGCTGGGGGGCATTGTTGCGGTGGTATGGGCGGTGCTGTCCGGCCAGGGGGGATTCCTGGAGGCTATCGGGAAGATGGCGCAGATCCCCAGTGATGTGGAGATCACTCTGGGACAGCCGGGAGCCTTTACTTCTTTCTTTGGCCCGGATCCTTTGAACCTTTTGGGAGTGGTGATCCTTACGTCCCTGGGAACCTGGGGCCTGCCTCAGATGATCGGCAAGTTCTACGCCATCCGGGACGAGAAATCCATCAATACCGGAACGGTGATCTCCACCATATTTGCGGTGGTGATCTCCGGGGGCTGCTATTTCCTGGGAGGATTCGCCCGGCTTTTTGACAATGCGGCCATCTATGACGAGAGCGGAAATGTGGTGTTCGACAGCATCATCCCCTACATGCTGTCCTCTCTCTCAGACGTGCTGATCGGCATTGTAGTGGTGCTGGTGCTGTCTGCCTCCATGTCCACCCTTGCCTCCCTGGTGCTCACCTCCAGCTCCACCCTGACCCTGGATTTCCTGAAGGGAAATGTGTTGAAGCACGCGGATGACAGGAAGCTGGTGCGGACCATGCAGGTGCTGATCGTATTCTTCATCACTGTGTCGGTGGTGCTGGCCATCAAGCCGCCTACCTTCATCGCCCAGCTGATGGGCATCTCCTGGGGCGCGCTGGCAGGCGCTTTCCTGGCCCCCTTCCTCTACGGCCTGTACTGGAAGAGGGTGACCAAAGCGGCGGTGTGGGCCAGCTTTATCGCGGGAGTGGGGATCACGGTGTCCAACCTGTTCTTCCACTTCATTGAATCCGCCATCAACGCAGGGGCGGTGGCCATGGTGGCCGGCCTTGTAGTGGTGCCGGTGGTAAGCCTTGTGACGCCTAAGCCGGATCAGAAGAAGATGGGAGAGCTGTTCAGTTGCTACGAGGAAAAAGTGACCATTACCAAGAAGCGGTCTTTGGAAACCAGATATTAAATATAATCAAGGGAAGTGATTAAAATTGTCACTTCCCTTTTTTTTCCCCCTGTGATAGGATAGGGGAGTATAAAAAAAGACAATAATCTTGATGATTATTTACTGAGGAGTGTATTGAAAATGATGAAGAATTGCAGCAAGTATGAGAGAGGCTATTTTCTGCCGCCGGAGATCACCTATGACTGGGTGAAGAAAGACTATATCGACAAGCCGCCCATCTGGTGCAGCGTGGACTTACGAGACGGGAACCAGGCGCTGATCGAACCCATGAGCCTGGAGGAGAAGCTGGAATTCTTCCAGATGCTGGTTGACATCGGATTCAAGGAGATCGAGGTGGGATTCCCCGCGGCCTCCGAGACCGAATATAAATTCATGCGGACCCTGATCGAGAAGAACATGATCCCCGATGACGTGACGGTCCAGGTTCTGACCCAGGCCCGGGAGCACATTATCAAGAAGACCTTCGAGGCAGTGAAGGGAGCACCCCACGCGGTGGTGCATCTCTACAATTCCACTTCCGTGGCTCAGAGAGAGCAGGTGTTTAAGAAGAGCAAGGAAGAGATCAAGAAGATCGCAGTGGACGGGGCGGAGCTTCTTCTGAAGCTGGCTTCCGAGACGGACGGCAACTTTACCTTCCAGTACAGCCCGGAGAGTTTTCCGGGAACGGAAGTAGACTATGCGGTGGATGTGTGCAACGCGGTGCTGGATGTGTGGAAGCCCACGGAGGATAATAAGGCCATCATCAATATCCCCACCACGGTGGAGAACGCCATGCCCCATGTGTTCGCCTGCCAGCTGGAATATGTGAACAAACATCTGAAATACAGGGACAATGTGATTCTCTGTCTCCATCCCCACAATGACCGGGGCTGCGGCGTGGCCACAGCGGAGCTTGGGATCCTGGCGGGGGCCCAGAGGATCGAGGGAACCCTGTTTGGAAACGGAGAGCGCACCGGCAACGTGGATGTGGTGACTATGGGAATGAACATGTACTCCCACGGCGTGGATCCAGGACTGGACTTCTCCAATATGCAGAAGATCCGGGAGACCTACGAGCGTCTTACCCGGATGCAGGTGTACGAGCGCCAGCCTTACGCAGGAGACCTGGTATTTACCGCCTTCTCCGGCTCTCACCAGGACGCCATCGCCAAGGGCATGAACTGGCGCAAAGAGCACGGCCTGCACCAGTGGACCGTGCCCTACATCCCCGTGGACCCCACCGACATCGGCCGCACCTACGACGCGGACGTGATCCGCATCAACAGCCAGAGCGGCAAGGGCGGCATCG
>ENA-OPBW01000247-OPBW01000247.1-human-gut-metagenome-genome-assembly--contig:-NODE-247-length-48309-cov-7.653562_pt1 | contig 48309 bp, 56 predicted proteins | sample MGYA00241070_ERZ501456 | MGnify/ENA primary metagenome ERZ501456 (study PRJEB25962, sample SAMEA2042624) | human gut metagenome | biome: human gut; feature: human-associated habitat; material: faeces...
CGCACGCCCTGGATGGAGGCGTCGGATGTCCATCTGAGCCTGCACGGCTTCACCTTGGACGAGATCTGGAACTCCATGGTCGAGCAGATCGCGCTGTTGGAGGAGGACGCCTCAGGGCAGAACGAAAATCTGTCCATCGATGAGCGGCTGGACCGGCAGGACAGGATCGAGAAGCTAAAGATGCTGATCAGCAGGACGGAGGCGGCAGCATGGCGACAGCAGCAGCCCAAGAAGCAGTTTGAGACCTACACGCGCCTGCGAGAATATCAGAAGGAACTGGAGGAGTTGACTCATGGAGAAGATGAACATGCACACGCCTGACTTGGCGAAGGAAAACTACGAGAAGCTAGCTGCGCTCTTCCCGAACGCGGTGACGGAAACGAAGGACGAGAACGGCGAGACCGTCCGCGCGATCGACGCGGATGTGCTTAGGTCAGAGATCGCCGCCACTGTCGTTGAAGGCACGCAGGAACGCTACCAGTTCACGTGGCCGGACAAGCGAAAGTCCGTCGTGCTGGCCAACCAGCCGATTGCAAAGACGCTGCGCCTCGACCGGGAGAAATCCGTGGGACGCGACGGCACGCCCGGCAGCATCGACACTGAGAACATCTACATCGAGGGCGACAACCTGGACGCCCTCAAGCTCCTGCAGGAGACCTACCTCGGTAAGGTCAAAATGATATACATCGATCCACCGTACAACACGGGGTCGGATTTTATCTACGATGACTCATTTGCTCAAAATACAGATGAGTACCTGGACAATAGTGGTCAATTTGACGAGGCAGGAAACCGTCTTGTTCAGAACACGGAGAACAATGGACGCTTTCACACGGACTGGCTCAATATGATTTATCCGAGACTGAGAATCGCAAGAGATTTACTGAAGGATGATGGCGCGATTTTCATCAGTATTGATGAAAATGAGGTGAATTCCTTAAAAACAATTTGCGATGAGATATTTGGCTCAGGAAATTTCATTGCGGAACTTATTTGGTCTGCGGGTAGGAAAAATGACTCAAAATATATATCTATCTCACATGAGTACATACTGTGCTATTTCAAAGATGCGCAATATATCAAGGACAATAAAATTGTCTGGCGTGAGAAAAAACAAGGTTTGGATGACATTTATGCCGAATACGAAGCTTTGAAACATACTCACGGTACGGACTGTGAAGCAATTGAGAAGGATTTAAAGGCGTGGTATAAGCAGTTGCCGGAAGGTCATCCTGCAAAAGATCATAGTCACTATAATCGCGTTGATGAGCAGGGTATTTTCTTCGCCGATAATATTTCATGGCCCGGCGGTGGTGGTCCTAAGTACGATGTTTTGCATCCAATAACGAAGAAACCTGTAAAAATTCCGTCTCGTGGGTGGCTTACCAATGAGCAAACAATGAAGCAGTGGATTGCTCAGGGGCGTGTTGAGTTTGGCAAAGATGAAAAGGGCGTTCCGACCCTCAAATCATACTTAAAGGACAGGGAGTTTAGCGTTCCTTATAGTGTTTTTTATAAAGATGGCCGTGCGGCATCCAAGAGACTCGCGGCGTTAATGGGTGACAAAGTATTTGAAAACCCAAAGGACGAGGAAGTGATCAAGCGAATTATCCAATTCTGCGGGTCGGACGACGGCGATATTATTATGGACTTTTTCTCAGGTTCAGGGACAACGGCACACGCACTGTTTTTGGCAAATGTAGAACAGAATAAACAAAGAAAGTTTATATTGGTTCAAATTCCGGAAAAGATTGAACCAAAGAAGGCAAAAACTGAGAGAGCCAAGAAAGTAGTGCAGAACGCAATTTCGTTACTTGATTCGCTGGGACTTTCACACACCATTTGCAGTATTGGCGAAGAGCGCATTCGTCGCGCGGGCAAGAAGATCAAAGACGAGTCTCCTCTGACAACGACGAAATTGGACATTGGTTTTCGTGTCTTCAAAGTGGACAGCTCGAACATGGAGGATGTCTACTATCGTCCCGCCGACGTGAAGCAGGCGCAGCTGGACCTATTTGCGGACAACATCAAGCCGGACCGCACGCCGGAGGATCTGCTCTTTCAGGTGATGCTGGATCTTGGTACCACGCTGTCCTCATCGGTTGATGAGGAGATGCTCGACGGCCGGAAGGTGTTCTCGGTCGCCGACGGCTATCTCATCGCCTGCTTCGATAAGGACGTTACGGATGAGACGGTCAAGGCCATCGCCAAGCGCCATCCCTTCTACGCCGTCTTCCGCGACAGCGGCATGGCAAATGACAGTGTAATGGCCAACTTCGAGCAGATTTTCGAGACGTATAGTCCCCAGACGCAAAGGAAGGTGCTGTGATGGCGGAAGAACTCATGCGGATCGCCTATCATAGATCGGACAATCTGGTGGCGGATTCGGAACGAATCATAGAGACGGCTCAAGGGAATGCCTATCAGGCTGTCAATCTGCTTCTTGTGGAGCGGAACTGGCTTCTCGGCAAGCGCATCTCCGAGGAGATCGCTAACGGGGATGGGCGCACGGAATATGGGTCCGAGGTCATGAAGAAGCTGGCGCGTGCGCTGACCGCGAAGTACGGCAGAGGGTTCACGATGACAAATCTGTACTATTATTTTTCGTTCTATCGTGCCTTCCCGGAGATTTTCCACTCACTGCGTGGAAAATCTTCCGCGCCGCTTTTGTCGTGGACGCATTATCGGACGCTTCTCCAGGTGAACGACGAGAAGGCGCGGCAGTGGTACGCGCAGGAGGCGGCAACTGAGAACTGGAGCACCCGTACCCTGCAGCGCAACATCTCGTCGCAGTACTACTACCGGATGCTGAAGACGCAGAGTCAGGATGCCGTCAAACGTGAGATGCAGGAGCTGACGGCGGAGTACCAGAAAAAGCTCGAGTTCATCAAGAGCCCGGTCATCGCCGAGTTTCTTGGCATGCAGGAGGACACGTCATATCTGGAGTCGGACCTCGAGCAGAGCATTATCAACAACCTGCAGAAGTTCCTCATGGAGCTCGGCAAGGGGTACGCATTCGTCGCCAGACAGCAGCGCATCCACACCGAGAAAGAAGACTACTTCATCGACTTGGTGTTCTACAACTACATCCTGAAGTGCTTCGTCCTGATCGACCTGAAGACGAAAAAGATCACGCATCAGGACGTCGGCCAGATGGACATGTACATCCGCATGTACGACGAGCGGAAAAAGCAGCCGGACGACCATCCGACCATCGGCATCATCCTGTGCGCGGACACGGATTCCGACATCGCTCGCTACTCGATCATGAACGAGAGCGATCAGCTCTTCGCGTCGAAGTACAAGCTGTACCTGCCGACGGAGGAGGAACTGCGCACGGAGATCGAGACGCAAAAGGAGCTGTTCTATCTGCAGCACGCGGACAAGGAAGGAGGGCCGACGGATGAGATTTAAATTTTCCATACAGCCCTTCCAGACGGATGCCGTGGAGAGCGTGGCGGACGTGTTCGCGGGGCAGCCGTACAACGACCGGTTCACCTACCGCAGGGACGTGGAGGTCCACCGCGACCTCACGAACTGGTCGAAGTCCGACGAGGAGCTGACCATGGGCTTCGCCAACGCCAGGGTGCAGATAGGCGAAGCGCAGATCCTCGCGAACGTCCGGCGGATTCAGATGAGGAACAACATTCACGTGTCCGACGCTCTGACACAGACCAATCTTGGCGCGTGCTCGCTTGACGTGGAGATGGAGACGGGCACGGGCAAGACCTACGTCTACATCAAGACGATGTTCGAGCTGAACAAGCGCTACGGCTGGAGCAAGTTCATCGTCGTGGTGCCGTCCATCGCCATCCGCGAGGGTGTGCGCAAGAGCTTTGACACCATGTCGGACCATTTCATGGAGCAGTACGGCAAGAAGGCGCGCGTCTTCATCTACGACTCCAAGCGCCTCTCCGACATCGATTCCTTCAGCCAGAGTGCCGACGTTCAGGTCATGATCATCAACACGCAGGCGTTCAACACGTCCTTCAACAAGGACAAGAACGTGGAGGGGCGTAAGGGCAACGACGCGGCGAGGATCATCTTCTCCCGGCGCGACTCGTTCGGAAGCCGCCGCCCAATAGACGTGATCGCTGCCAACCGTCCCATCGTGATCATGGACGAGCCGCAGAAGATGGGCGGCAAGGCGACCCAGAAGGCGCTTGAGGCGTTCAACCCGCTGTTCTGCCTGAACTATTCGGCCACGCACAAGGAGCATCACGACCTCGTGTACGTGCTGGACGCGCTGGACGCCTACAACAAGCGACTGGTCAAGCGAATCGAGGTCAAGGGCTTTGACATCAAGAACCTGCGCGGCACGGACAGCTACCTGTATCTGGAGAGAATCGTGATCTCGCCGAGAAAGCCGCCGATGGCACGGCTGGAGTTCGAGATCGCCTACCAGAAGTCCATCAACCGGGAGACCCGGCAGGTAGGCGTGGACGACGACCTGTACGCGCTGTCAAAGGGCATGGAGCAGTATCGCGGCTACCACGTCAGCGCGATCGACCCGATCCGGGGCGAGGTGAGCTTCACCAACGGCGTGACGATTCACGCGGGCGAGGTCACCGGCGACGTGTCGGAGGCGGACATGCGACGCGTTGAGATCCGTGAGACAATCCGCTCGCACTTCGAGAAGGAGAAGGCGCTCTTCGACCGGGGCGTCAAGTGCCTGTCCCTGTTCTTCATCGACGAGGTGGCGAAGTACCGCAAGTACGACGAGGACGGCAACGAGACGAACTCCGAGTACGGCGACATCTTTGAGCAGGAGTACACGGACATCCTGAACGAGTACCTGACGCTGTTCGACACGCCCTACGAGCGCTACCTCAGGTCCATCGACGTGCACAGCACGCATGCGGGCTACTTCAGCATCGACAAGAAGGGCCGCAAGGTCGACAGCAAGCTCAAGCGCGGCAGCGACGAGAGCGACGACACGTCCGCCTACGACCTGATATTGAAGGACAAGGAGCGGCTGCTCTCCTTCGACAATCCCGTGCGCTTCATCTTCTCGCACTCGGCCCTGAGGGAAGGATGGGACAACCCGAACGTCTTCCAGATCTGCACGCTCAAGCACGGCGGCAACTCGCCGACGCAGAAGCGGCAGGAGGTCGGACGGGGACTCAGGCTCTGCGTGAACCAGAATGGCGACCGGATGGATACGGCCATGCTGGGAGACGCGGTGCAGCAGGTCAACCAACTGACCGTCATCGCAAGCGACGGCTACAAGGACTTCGTTGCCGACCTTCAGCGCGGCATACGCGAGGACCTCTATGACCGCCCGACCAAGGCGACCGAGGATTACTTCGCTGGAAAGACCATCGTTCTGGACGGTGCCGAGAAAACGGTCAGCGACAGGCAGGCGCACGACATCTACCGCTACCTCATCAAGAACGATTACATCGACGACGATGACCACGTCTCGGACCAGTACCGGACGGACCTTGCGAACAACGCACTCGCCCCGCTTCCCGATAGCTGCAGGGAGATTGCGGACGGCGTGCACGCGCTGATCCAAAGCGTGTTCGACGAGCACGCGCTCGACGGCATGGTAAGCGACGGCCACGAGACCAAGGTCCGTGAGAACGCGCTCAACGACAACTTCTACAAGAAGGAGTTCCAGACTCTCTGGGGTTACATCAACCACAAGTACGCGTACACCGTCTCGTTCGACGGCGAGGAGCTCATCGACAAGGCAATCCGGCACATCGACGAGAAGATGTTCGTCGCCAAGCTGCAATACACCGTGACCCAAGGCGAGCAGGGACAGGACTGGAGCACCGAGAAGGTCAAAGCCGGGAGCGGCTTCGTGGCGGAAACCAGAGTGACCTACAACCTCGACCGAGCGGAGGGCAGCTCCGTTCACTACGATCTGGTCGGCAAGGTGGCCCAAGGAGCCAAGCTCACGCGCCGGACAACCGCCCGAATCCTCAAGGGCATCAAGCCCCAGACCTTCGCCATGTACCAGAACAACCCGGAGGAGTTCATCGCCAAAGCCATCCGTCTGATCGACGAGGAGAAGGCCACGATGATCGTGGAGCAGATCCAGTACAACCAGACGGAAGGCACCTACGACAGCGCCATCTTCACGGCCGAGAAGAACACGGACTTCGCCCGCGCAATCGAGGCCAAGAAGAACGTGCAAGACTACGTGTTCCCGGACTCGGATGGCGAGAAGGCCTTTGCCGGAGAGCTGGAACTGGACGAGAAGGTCGTGGTCTACGCCAAGCTGCCGCGCGGCTTCCAGATACCGACGCCCGTCGGCAACTATGCGCCTGACTGGGCAATCGCCTTCAGCAAGGGAAGCGTGAAGCACATCTTCTTCATCGCGGAGACCAAGGGCACGATGGAGAGCCTGAACCTGAAGTCCATCGAGCAGGCAAAAATCAGCTGCGCAAAGCAACTGTTCAAGACCCTATCCAACAAGGACGTCGTCTACCACGACGTCGACACGTATCAGCACCTGCTCGACGTGATGGAGGCCATATAAGACAGTCGGCTGAACAGCGTATTAAACCTTTTAGCGGTAGCAGACAGGAGGTGTCACTTTTGACTCGAACAGCAGGAGGACTTTCAAAATGGCTGTAAAAATCCTATTTGTGTGCCACGGCAATATTTATAATATTTCTGGGAATCCGCATGGAATGGGCTTGTATGGAAATTCGATAGAGAAATTACTACTGTTTTACTACTCGACCACAATATATAGTGGTTAAAATGAAGAATTTGCTACTATATATAGTATGAGTGATTTATATGTTTTTGATCGACGGAGGAGAAAGTGAAAAAACATATGAATTTATAATTTGACAGGTGATGAAATGAACGTATTATTTCTTCATCGGTTTTTTTGATGCCGGATTAAGATACTAAAAGGCACCAATTATAAAATTTAAACTTGGCACAAATCAAGTTCAAATACTAAAAATCGCTAATTTCAGTATTTAAGAATACGGAACATACTGGAAATAGCAGGAAAGTGGGGAGAGACAAGATGGGGCAAGAGAATGAAATGTGGTTGTCGACTGAACAAATTGCTAAATATTTGGGGGTAAGTACTATAACTATAAGAAAGTGGATTAGGGGAAAAAGAGGGATTCCGTTTGTGCGGATAGGGCGGCAGTACAGATTTAAAATCTCAGCAGTCGACGAATGGATAGACTCAGGCAAAAGTACTATCTATTAATGGTGTTTGAAAAATAAACAAACAAAGGAACGGAGCTATTTGCAAGGTCATCGTACCCGGCAGATAGCCCCATTTTTATAGGGATAAGAATACATTGAGAAAAGTCAAGTGGAATTAGACCGAAAAATATCTCTACGAAAATAATGCATTGTGATATAATAAAAAACATAAAGTAAACAAGTGTTCGTCTAAACGTAAACATAGATTGTGTTTGTAAAGCCTAGAAATATATTTCAAAAAGAAAACAAAAATATATTAAAAATATACAAGAAATTCAATGTCGAAATAAACATTGACGTATAGGACAAAAATAATATATAATCTTCCTGATGCTAAAAGGAGGTAAGACTATGAATGTGAACTTCAATCCCAGAACTCTTTTTGAAAATATAGAATTCCTGCTAAAGACTCAGGGGCGTAAAATTGGAGAGGTGGAAAATGCCGTCGGCGTAAGTGCTGGTTATATTTCAAGAAACAGCAAAGAAAATTCCAGTAAACCAGGAATTGACTTTATCATAAATATCGCTAGGGAGCTGAATGTGAGCCTTGACACTCTTCTTACGGTTAACCTTGTGGAATGTACTCCCACAGAACAATATTTAATATCTTTTATTGATAAATTAAAGAATGATACTGAACGTGATGAATTAGCATGGAATAAAGAAGTTGCTCAGGATCTAAATTCTGTTCCTGTTGATGAAAATGGGATTCCCAATCATCCTTTATTCGTCCCTAAGGAAAACCACGTTGATGACGGTAATTATTTCGATGTGCCTTATGAGTCTTATTTCCCGTCTCATTCGTATGGGAAAGATACCCTCATTAGCGGGGATTGCTTTGACTTGAGTTTAAAAAATAATTCCAAGCTATATCTTATGGCGGTTACTAAGGTCTTAACACAGAAAACAGACGCGGAAATTTCAAGCGATAAGGAAGAACAAAGGGATACTGGCAAAAATAAGATTTTTGATCCTTTAGCCATTGAACTCTGGATGAATCTTTCTCAAGGACCTGCACAGTACTTATGCAGTACCCTTGGAAACCCTAGCTTGCGCGATAAGATTCTAATTCTTTATAGTACGGTTTCCGAAAATTCTAATCATCCTCATGTGAAGAAAGACGTCCGGTATATCATTGATTCCTTTATGAAGAATGACATTGAAAATGACCCATTGGATGCCCCCCCATTCTAAGAAAGTGCGAGCAGTCCTGAGGTTGATAGATGAATTCAGCTTAATTATCTTATGTGAATGGTAAATCATTTTTTCAAAGGAGGAATGTACAGGATGAGCATTTTTAGGAAGCATATTCGAGACCTTCATGACGGCACAAGTGATGGAGCACGAGTTTTCGATGCTGTCATCGAGGATGGTGTGGTGTATTTGGAAATCAAAATCGGCAGAGGTGAGTATAAGCGCATCTTGTGGACGGATGTTACGTATCAAGTGGATGCAGCTGTAGAAACAGCAGGGTAAAGCTTAAATAAAAAATAAAGTAAAACATATAGAAGTCACCAAACAGTCTGATATAAAGTGCGGAACTGTAAAAAGGGGCTATCTATAACAACCGAGAGGTGTTATAGGTAGCCCCTTCTTTTTTTGAGTATTTTTCTTTTAAAAATTTACCAACATAAATTTAAATCTGGCCTAAAGTTCACTTCCGGACGCGGAAGTGCCCAGAGCTGAAGGCCGGAATAGTTAATTACCGTCAGCCTACTGGGATGGTTGACCATGGAAGCGGAGATGCATCTTATGGTCAATTGTGACAGGCTGCCTGTGTGGATCTTCGCTTCGCAGTTAGCGAAGGAGAAGATCGCACATGGCCAATCTACAGAAAAGCAAAGACAAAAAGTATTACATTCCTCTCGAAATTACGGAGGGAACCATTATTACAAAGGAGTTTGAAAATGCACCAAGGGTGTGGTCGAAAATCGGGAACAAAATGGTCAGGTCGATCCTTGTGCCGGCAACAGAAGAACAGTATAAGGCCTATATGCGTCCTGAATGGCGAGAGGATAAAAGGCAGCAAAGACTTGCTGAGAGCCGTCGCAAACGTGAAGAATCCCTTCAAAACGGAACTTTGGATAAATCGATTAAGTCCTGGGACACTGCTGTTTCATATGAGCAGCTGAGTGAGATGGATTTTATGTTTGAAGAGACCCAGACGCAGCTCACCTTAGAGGAGCTGGTTGAGAAGAAAGAACTCCTTGAAACCTTGAAAGGGGAACTTGCAAAGCTCGAAGAAATCGATCGAATCATCCTCCTGCTCTTTTCCAAGGGAGATAGTGAAGCTGCGATTGGTGCAAAGGTTGGTTTGTCTCAAAAGGGTGTCAATAAAAGAAAGCAGCGCCTCTTTCAAAAGCTCCGGGAACAGCTCAAGGATTTTCGCTGAGACATCCAGCTGCAAATTTTTTAGAACTGGGGGTACTTAATCATCATGGCCTTGTCCTGATACCTTTGAAGGGCAGAAGAAATAAACCCTGGAAAGGCGGGTGAGGAAGATGGAGATTGTATCGCTGAAATCTTATCAAGAGGAAACCCTTGATAAGGAGCTGGTGGCCATTCTGATGGAAATCAGCCGGACAGCTGCGAATGTGGCAAGAAATGTCGTGAGGTTACGAATTCAGAGTAAATCAAAGGGAGGCAATCAAAATGAACGATGTGTTGCTGAAAGATGCCATTGTGGAAATAAGGACATGCGGAGAATTTTTAGTTAAATACGCCGCAACTCTTGAGGAAGAACTCAAAAAAGCGAATCATCCGGAACCGGTGGCTGAAACAGTAAAAGTCGAGGACCCAGCTCTTACCCTTGAGATGGTGCGAAAGGTTGCCGCCGATAAATCTCGCTCTGGTTTTACGGAAGAGGTGCGGAGCCTTATTCAAAAGTATGGTGCCAACAAACTGTCTGACGTAAAAGCTGAATCCTATGTTCCCTTTATGAAGGAACTGGAGAAAATTGGAAATGGCAAGTAAGCACGCAATTTTATCAGCCTCTTCGAGCCACCGGTGGATTGCCTGTCCGCCATCAGCTTTGGAATGCGCCAAGCTGCCTGATGCATCAAGCGAGTTTGCAAAGCAAGGCACGGATGCTCATAGACTTTCTGAATATAAGTTGAAAAAGTCGTTAGGGGAGAAGGTTCACAACCCTCAAAAACGGTTAGCCTACTTTGATGAGGAAATGGACGAATCCAGTAATGACTATGCTCAGTTTGTGATGGAAAAACTCGCTGCGGCAAAAGAACGGTGCAAGGATCCTATGGTCATGGTGGAGCAGCATCTGGATTTTTCCAGATGGGTTCCAGAGGGGTTCGGTACCGGAGATTGCCTGATAGTCGCGGATGATACCATTGTCATCATTGACTATAAATACGGGCTTGGTGTTCTTGTAGAGGCTGAAAAGAATCCGCAGATGATGTGTTACGCTCTTGGCGCCCTGGAACTTTTCGACGGTATTTACGATATTAAGAACGTCGAGATGACCATTTTCCAGCCGCGGAGAGACAATGTCAGCACCTACGTGATTTCCAAGAATGACCTTCTTTCCTGGGCTGAAGAAGTGCTTCGACCTGCAGCAGAACTTGCTGCCAAAGGAGAAGGCGAATACCGAGCCGGTGATCACTGCAGGTTCTGCAAAATCAAGGCAACCTGCAGAAAACGGGCTGAATATAATCTTGAAATGGCAAAGTATGATTTTGCTATGCCTTCAAAGCTCGAAGATGGGGAAGTTGAAGTCATCCTGGAAAAGGTTGATGAAATGGTGGCATGGGCAAACGATGTCAAAGAGTATGCTCTGCAGCAGGCCCTCTCGGGAAAACAATGGAATGGCTGGAAAGTGGTAGAAGGACGAGCCAATCGCCGGTACATCAACGAAGAGGCTGTTGCCGCGAAGGTCGAAGCCGCTGGCTTCAATCCATACGAAAAGAAACTCCTGGGAATCACGGCGATGACCAAACAACTTGGCAAGAACCGTTTCGAGGAATTGCTGAATGAACTGATTGAAAAACCACAAGGAAAGCCGGTTCTTGTACCGGAATCCGATAAACGGCCTGCAATGCATACAGCGGCAGACGATTTCAAAAGTGAAATTTGAGGAGGAAATTATTATGTCTAAAGGTTATGTAAATCCCTGTAAAGTCATCACTGGTACCAGCACTCGTTGGTCTTATGCCAACGTATGGGAGCCCAAAAGCATCAATGGCAGCACGCCCAAATATTCCGTCAGCCTTATCATTCCAAAGTCTGACGTACAGACCGTCAAGAAAATCCAAGCAGCGATTAAGGCCGCCTACGAGGAAGGGCAGGGAAAGCTGAAAGGAAACAGCCGTTCCGTTCCGTCCCTTGACGCAATCAAAACTCCGCTTCGTGATGGCGATCTGGAACGCCCCGGTGATGATGCATATAAAGACTGCTTCTTCATCAACGCCAATTCCACCACAAAGCCCGGTATTGTCGATGCGGACTGCCAGCAAATCATGGAACGCTCCGAAGTCTACAGCGGGGTATATGGCCGGGCTTCCATCAACTTCTACGCCTTCAACTCGAACGGAAATAAGGGCATTGCCTGCGGCCTCAACAATCTGCAGAAAATCCGTGATGGCGAACCTCTCGGCGGGAGAATGCGCGCTGAGGATGAATTTTCCACCGTGGAAGAGGATGACTTTCTGGCTTAAGGAGGAACAAGGATGCTTGGAGAATTTTTTGTGGCAGTCCTTTGCGTTGTAGGCGCTATTTCGCTGACCACCTTCCTTGCCAAAATTGTGAGCGGCATCATGGAAAAACGGTATACGAGGCAGCGCAAACGGGAAGCTGACATGGAAATCTTGAAAAACAAGGTGGATTATGTGATTTCTCTTTGTGAACGGATCAATAACGGTAAATAATTCCAGGGCGGCAGGAGTTTCCTGCCGCCTATTTGTCTAGGGAGGCGAACGTCGTGAAAACCCTGTCAATTGACATTGAAACATACAGCAGCGTCAATCTGGGGAAAAGTGGTGTCTACAGGTATGCAGAATCGGAGGATTTTGAAATTCTTTTGTTTTCTTACTCGGCAGATCACGGCCCCATCCAGGTTATAGATATGGCCTGCGGGGAAGAGATGCCGGAGAATGTGAGACGAGCTTTGACAGATGACAGCGTGGAAAAATGGGCCTTCAATGCCCAGTTTGAACGCGTCTGTCTGTCTGCCTGGTTCAGACGCAACCACCCGGAAGAAGTGAAGGAGCTAAACAAAAAAGATAAAAGCCTGCGGGGATTTCTGAACCCCAAGGCGTGGAAGTGCTCTCGCATTTGGGCGGCTTATATGGGAATGCCCCTTTCCCTTGAAGATGTGGGTGCGCTGCTTAAGCTCGAAAACCAGAAGATGGCAGAAGGGAAAGAATTGATTCGCTATTTTTGCGGGCCTTGTAAGCCCACGAAAACCAACGAGGGAAGAACCCGAAACCTTCCTACCCACGATATGGCAAAGTGGCGACTTTTTAAAAGCTACAACAAACGAGATGTAGAGGTGGAAATGGCTATCCAAGAAAAGCTGCGTAATTTTCCCGTGCCCGATCATCTGTGGGATGAATACCACATGGATCAAGAAATCAATGACCGCGGGATTGCTGTTGATGCGCTTCTTGTTAAAGAGGCGATTTCCATCGATGACAGATCGAGGGTGAAACTCATGGATGAACTGCAGAAGGCAACAGGACTGGAAAACCCGAATTCCGTGCAGCAAATGCTGCGCTGGCTAAATGAACACGGCCTTCCTATGGAGTCGCTTGGAAAAGCGCAGGTCAAGGAAGTCCTGAAGGTGGCAAAGGATCCCTTGCGTGAAGTGCTTCTCTTAAGGCAGAAACTTGCAAAATCATCCGTGAAAAAATATCAGGCCATGGAACTTACTTCTTGCCAGGATCACAGGGCAAGGGGCATGTTTCAGTTCTACGGAGCGAACCGGACGGGACGATTTGCAGGGCGCCATATTCAGCTGCAGAACCTTCCGCAGAACCATCTGGGCGACCTTGAGGAGGCAAGAGCCCTGGTGCGGCAGGGAAACTATGAAGCACTTGAACTTCTCTATGATTCCATCCCGGATGTATTGTCCCAGCTTATCCGCACTGCCTTTATTCCTAGAAAGGGAATGAAATTCATCGTTTCAGACTTCTCTGCCATTGAAGCACGTGTACTTTCCTGGCTCTCTGGAGAGACTTGGCGTTCTGAGGTATTTGCAAAAAACGGGGATATCTATTGCGCTTCTGCAAGCTCAATGTTTGGTGTTCCAGTGGTAAAGCATGGCGTAAATGGGCATCTTCGCCAGAAAGGGAAAATCGCGGAACTGGCTCTTGGCTATGGCGGTTCTGTTGGCGCCCTTAAAGCCATGGGTGCCCTTGAAATGGGGCTTGATAAAAATGAACTGCAGCCCCTTGTTGATTCATGGCGAAGCGTCAATCCGAATATTGTCTCCTTTTGGTGGGATGTGGACCGGGCAATCAAACAGACCGTAAAGAGCCATGTCTCCACGGAAGTGAAGGGAATCCGCTTTGCTTGCAAAAGCGGGATGCTCTTTATCAGGCTTCCCAGCGGACGAAACCTCTCGTATGTGAAACCAAGAATTGGCGAGAACCAGTTTGGTGGGGAATCTGTTACTTATGAGGGCATTGGACCTACAAAAAAGTGGGAACGACTGGAAAGTTATGGCCCTAAGTTCGTGGAAAATATTGTCCAGGCTATCAGCCGGGATATCCTTTGTTTCTCGATGCTGAACCTTGAAGATCAACTCATTGTTGGACACGTTCATGATGAACTGATTATCGAATGCGACCCGAAAGTAAAGGTGGAATCCATCTGCCAGAAAATGGGCCAAACGCCACCGTGGGCATCCGGACTTTTGCTGCGTGCCGACGGGTATGAGTGCAGCTTTTATAAAAAAGATTGAGCGGGAAGTTCTTATTTTCCTGCGGCTTGTCCTGTTACTTTTAGAAACAAACCCTAAAATTTTGTAGGAGGCGCTATATGTTTTACGCAAAAGAATCTGTTGGAAACCACATGAAGGTCTTGGTTGATATTACAAAAATGAACGTATTTTGCCGCTGCCCGATCTGTGGAACTGAAATCCCCGTCAATCTCGAGGAAATCCTGAACGATGGAAACGCCCTCGAAGATACGCTTATCGTATGTGATGAATGCGCAAAAGAAATCATGGAGGGAAAGCATGGAGAACTTGAAGCGTAATGCGGAACACTATCCGGATCCAACCGCTTACAAGGCCCTCAGGAATTTAATTGGTGTGAAATTTTCTTTTATGCCCCTCGTCTATGTCTGCTCACCTTATGCGGGTGATGTGGATGAAAATCTTGAACGGGCAAAAAGATACAGCCGGTATGTTTTGGGTAAGGGGTTTATTCCAATAACCCCTCATCTGTTTTTACCTCAGTTCATGGATGATAAAACGGAACGAAATCTCGCTATTTTTATAGACTTGGTACTCCTTTCAAAGTGTGCAGAGGTCTGGGTATTTGGAGAACAGATTTCTGAAGGAATGGAAATTGAAATATCCTATGCCAATCGCAAAGGAAAAATCGTGCGTTACATAAAGGAGGTGCAATGAATGGAGTTTACCTTGTTTACGGCCCCTTGTGCGGGGAAGGAATCTAACTGCAGGTACCCTACAAAGCAGCTGATTGATTCTTCGGAAGCGCTCGGAAAAGCGGTTCGATTTGACCATGTGTGCGCTTCCTTTCTAAACCAATATCGAAGTAAAGAGAACTTCCAAAAATCTGATGTCATTGTAATGGATTGCGATAATTCCCATACGGAAAATCCAAAGGGATGGATTGCACCGGAGAAGCTGCCTTCCATTTTCCCAGGAGTGTCCATGGCCATTGCCACATCAAGGAACCATATGAAAGTAAAGGACGGGAAAGCGGCCCGCCCTCGTTTCCATGTATATTTTCCTATTGAACCGATTGTTTCGGAGGTAGCCTACACCGCCCTCAAGCATTCCGTGTTCGACCAGTACCCGTTCTTTGATGGGTCTGCGCTTGATGCAGCACGGTTCATATACGGGACGGTAGAATCCACGGTAACGTGGGTCGATGGGACAATCGATATCCTCGATTTATTGGCCGCCCGAAGCGGCCCCAGCCACAGCATTCCCCAAGGGAAAAGAAATAATACAATGAGCCGCTTTGCCGGACGCGTCATCAAACGCTACGGGGCCTCAGAGAAGGCGTTCCAGATTTTCTTTGAAGAATCCAAGAAATGCGATCCGCCTCTTGAAGAAGAGGAACTGATGCGAATCTGGCACAGCGCTGAACGGTTTGGTGAAAAGATTTCCAAGCAGGAAGGGTATGTCGATCCAGAAAAGTATAACAGGGAGTTTGGCACTGGAGAATCCCTGAAACCAGAGGATTACTCAGACATTGGACAAGCAAAAATCCTTGCAAGGGAATACCGAAATGAACTGCGCTATACCGATAACACGGACTTCATTCGGTTTAACGGGATCTACTGGGAAGAATCTAAACAGGCGGCTGTCGGGGCGGCAGAAGAATTCCTCGATTTGCAGCTTGCCGATGCCCTGGATCAATTGGCAGAAGCAAAGAAAGCCCTCGTCGAATCTGGCGTTCCCACTGCTGCCTTCGAGAAGGGCGGAAAGACACTGGAAAAGCTCATCGAGGAGAACCAAAGAAAGGATTTCAGTCGGTACCAGGTCTGCGAGGCATATAAGGCTTTTGTCATGAAACGGCGGGATATGAGATATATCATTTCGGCGCTTCAGGCGCTGAAACCGATGATCCATATGCGGGTCAACGAACTGGACCGGAGTGAGTTTCTGCTCAATACGCCTTCAGCCACCTATGACCTTCGAAAGGGAATCAGCGGAGGAAAGGCCCACGACCCCGAGGACTTTATTACGAAATGCACGACTGTTGATCCAGGTGAACTGGGAAGTGAAATCTGGGACAAGGCCCTTCGTGAATTCTTCTGCCAGGACGAAAGCCTCATCCGGTATGCGCAGCAGATATGTGGCCTGATGGCTATTGGAAAAGTTTTCGTCGAGGCACTTGTCATTGCCTATGGGGATGGCCGAAACGGGAAATCCACCTACTGGAACGCAATTGCAAGGGTCATGGGAAGCTACTGCGGAGGAATCTCTGCCGATGCGCTTACGGCTGGGTGCAAACGAAACGTTCGCCCAGAGATGGCGGAGCTCAAGGGAAAACGAATGGTTATCGCAGCTGAAATGGAAGAGGGGGTGCGCCTTTCGACATCAATCCTAAAGCAGCTATGCTCCACAGATGAAGTGAGCGGCGAAAAGAAATATAAGGACCCCTTCAAATTCACACCCACGCACACGCTTATTTTATATACGAACCACCTTCCAAGGGTTGGCGCCAGCGATGAAGGTACGTGGCGACGGCTCATCATCATTCCATTCAATGCCCAATTCGAGGAGAAAACGGAAGTCAAGAACTACACGGAGTATCTCGTGGAAAAAGCAGGCCCTGCCATTTTGGCCTGGATCATCGAAGGTGCGCGGCAGGTCATCAAGAACGCGTTCCATCTTGATGCTCCGGAGTGTGTCACTGAGGCCATCCAAAAATATCGCGGACAGAATGACTGGCTGCGGCATTTTCTTGATGACTGCTGCGATGTCGCTCCTTCCTTCAGTGAAAAGTCTGGTGCCCTTTACACGGCCTACCGCTCGTACTGTCAGCAGATGAATGAATACACAAGAAGCACAACAGATTTCTATGCCGCACTGGAAAACGCGGGCTTTCAAAGAAGACGAAATAAAAATGGCCGAATGGTTTACGGACTTATGGTAAAAACCACTGATTTTCTTGAGTAAAAAGAAAGGGTGTCAGTCGGTGCTAGTCTATTCTATAATTCTCCTTTAGGACAGATTTTTATAAAAAATCACTATAGAGAGAATTATGGAAACGAGTGACATAGACTGACACCTCAGCAAAAAGAGGTGTTTGATTGTGCGAGAAAAAGAGATAGAACATTTTCTGGTGATAGAAACCCGGAAACGTGGCGGTGTGGCTTTGAAGTTTGTTTCCCCTTCGTTTTGTGGAATGCCGGACAGGTTGGTTTTATTGGGGGATGGGAAGTCGGGCTTTGTGGAAGTAAAGGCGCCGGGGGAAAAGCCGAGACTGTTGCAGTTAAAGCGTCATGCCATGCTTCGGGCTTTGGGCTACCAGGTATTCATCCTTGATGGAAAAAACCAGGTGGAGAGTATCCTTGAACAAATCGCCACCGGACCCGAAGGGAAAGGCGCAGATCATGATGAAATTTAAGCCCCATGCCTATCAACAGTACGCCATCGAATATATCAAGGAGCATCCGGTTACGGCGCTGCTTCTTGACATGGGCCTGGGCAAAACGGTAACGACGCTTACGGCCATCAAGGATTTGATGTTCGATTCCTTTGAAGTCGAAAGGGTATTAGTCGTGGCCCCACTTCGAGTAGCAAGGGATACCTGGCCCGATGAGCTTCGAAAGTGGGAGCACCTGAAATGCATGACTTGTTCCGTGATTGTTGGAACCTTGGCAGAAAGGAAAAAGGCCCTGATGAAACAAGCCGATATCTACATCGTGAACCGCGAGAACCTTGCCTGGCTCTTTAAGAACAGCAAAATGAAATTTGACATGGTTGTCCTGGATGAGCTTTCCTCTTTCAAGAACCACCAATCCCAGCGATTCAAGGCAATGAAGGCCATGAGGCCTTACGTGAAGAGAATCGTAGGTCTTACAGGAACGCCCAGCGGGAACGGGCTGATGGATCTTTGGGCCGAGTTTCGTTTACTCGATATGGGAAAGCGGCTGGGAACCTTCATCGGGCAGTACAGGACTCAGTACTTTCGACCTGATAAATTTAACGGCCCTGTGGTTTATTCCTATAAACTTCTGCCTGGCGCAGCGGAAGCAATCTACCAGAAGATTTCTGATATAACGGTGAGCATGAAGGCTACGGACTTTTTGAAGATGCCGGAAAAGATAAGCGTGAAAAAAGAAGTTGTCTTAGCAGATCCTGAACGAAAGCGCTATAATGACTTCAAGAAAAATCTTGTCCTTGACCTTGAAAAAGGAGAGGTGACGGCAGCAAACGCAGCGTCGCTTACCATGAAGCTGCTGCAGATGGCAAACGGAGCCATCTACACGGATGATCAAAATACCGCGGTCATCCATGAAAGAAAACTGGATGCCCTGGAAGACCTGGTAGAAAGCGCAAACGGGCAGCCTGTTTTGGTGGCCTACTGGTTCAAGCACGATAAGGAGCGGATCCTTCAAAGGATGCCGGCAAGGGAACTGAAGACGCAAGAGGACTTCCGGGAATGGAACGAGGGACGGATTCCCATCGCCCTTATCCATCCAGCATCCGCAGGCCATGGCCTCAATCTGCAGGCTGGCGGCAGCATCCTTATTTGGTTTGGACTGACCTGGAGCCTGGAACTTTACCAGCAGACGGTGGCAAGGTTATGGCGCCAGGGGCAGAAGAGCCGTACCGTGGTCGTTGAACATATCGTGACCAAAGGCACCATCGATGAACGGATCCTGAAGGTCTTGGAGCATAAGGACGGATCCCAAGCGGCTTTAATTGACGCCGTGAAGGCAGATTTGGGGGTTGGAACATGAATGTAAAAGAATACCTGGAGCAAGGGCTCTATCTAGATAAAGAAATCAACAGCCAGCTTCTTGAAGTCACGAACCTGAGAAGCCTGGCACAAAGCCTCTCTTCAACCGGTTTTGAAGAACACCATAATCCTAACCGACCCACTGAGGCATCCTTCACAAAGATCCTTGAAAAGGTCTGGGAGCGGGAAGAACACATCAATTCCCAGATTGACCACTTGGTTGACCTGAAACAGGAAATCAGTAAGACCATCGATAAGGTTGAGGATTCAAAGGAACGTCTGGTACTGCGTTACCGCTACATCCACTTCCTTAAATGGGATCGGGTCGCAGCGATGGTAGGAATCAGCAGGAGGCAGGTCTTTGTGGTTCACAAGGAGGCCCTCCTGAGCGTTGAAAAAATTCTTGGAACCGTGCACTAAATTGCACCCTTTGGTACTTTAACTTCACCATGGAAAAGTGATATGATGGTCACAGTGAATTAGAAATAAAAAAGCCTTGTGGCACAACGTAGTTGTGTGTCGCAGGGCTTTTCTTTTACCTGAAGGAAAGGCGTGAGAGAATGGAAAGTTATGCATTCATAAAACTATTGGGCAGATACCGTGACGTTCTTTCGCGGCAGCAGCTTAGGACGTTTAAGGGACAGGCTCTGTCTGGAAATGCAGCCGCTGCATTGAAGGGCCTTGAAAGGGTGCTAAAAAGACACGGCACCCGTATCCCTGAAGGATACGCAAAGGGGTGAAGGAAGTGCCGCAAAGACCTAAAACGCCGTGCAAACATCCGGGCTGTCCGAACCTTGCTCCTTATGGCGAAATGTACTGCGCTGAACACGCAAGGCTTCATAGCTCTGACCGCAAGAACGCTTCACGCCGCGGCTATGGATGGCGGTGGCAGAAAGCAAGCCGCCTGTTTCTTAAAGCTCATCCGTTTTGCGTGCGCTGCAAGGAAAAGGGACGGCTTGTAAAAGCGACGGTTGTTGACCACATCATACCTCATCGCGGAGATCCTGATTTGTTTTGGGACGATAAAAATTGGCAGCCCCTTTGCAAGAACTGCCATGACCACAAGACGATGACAGAAGATCGGAATGTCGAATACAGATATTAATCGTTTTTAGAAGAACTATTGTACAACTGGCGAAGCAGGAGAAGAAACCAGTCCGTGTTGTTCGGAATTGACTCGTTCAAGGGTTCAGAGCTCCAGTGCGTCAAGTATCTCCATTTCAAAACCAAGCAGCTTACATTCCTCACCAAACCATAATTCAAAATCATGAAGAAAGAAGTTGGAGGGCTGTAACTTGTTGCATTGAAAACGGCTCATCCAGATTTCAGCAAACAAGTGGATGGCTTTTCGACTGGCTAGCATGGAGATCCCCTTCTTTATTTTTTCTTAGTTTATCATGGCAAGCGGTTATGGACAAGAAGGCGGGGGGGGATGTAAATCTCTGCCACCCCTAAAACCCTGACCGCCGCCCCCTCAAACGTGAAAAAACGCGAAATTCCATAGGGGGGATATTTGAAGGATGAAAATATAATAGCGAAAGCTCCAGGTTCTGGCCCGGAGCTTTTTTTGATGCTCGAAAGGGGGTTGATTACATGAATGAGTGCCAGAGAAAGCAGATTAAAACAATGCGAAAGCAGGGCATTGGATATAAGGCCATTGCCAAGAAACTAAAGCTGTCAAGAGACAGCGTTCGAAATTACTGCAAACGGCAGCACCTGAATGGGTACGGGACCGTCCTTGCAGCCATTTTTGGAAAGGAAAACACACATGAAGAAAAGTGAGATGCAGTGGAAAGACCTCCCCATAGATCAGCTGAAACCCGCTACATACAATCCGCGAAAAAAGCTCAAGCCGGGAGATAAGGAATACGAAAAAATCAAGAACTCCATCAAGGAGTTTGGTTACGTGGAACCCATCATTGTGAACTATGACATGACCGTCATTGGCGGGCATCAGCGACTGACCGTTCTCAAGGATCTGGGCTATGAAACGGTTCAATGCGTCCAGGTTCACATCGAGGACGAGCATAAAGTAAAGGCTCTCAATGTAGCCCTCAATAAAATCACTGGAGCTTGGGATGAACAGCTCTTGGCAGACCTTTTGGTTGACCTGAAAAGTGTCGACTTCAACGTAGACCTTACCGGTTTTGAAGCGCCGGAAGTGGAGCAGCTCTTTTCCAAAGTCCACAGCAAGGACGTCAAGGAAGATGACTTTGACGTGGAAGAAGAACTGCAGAAACCCACCTTCTCCAAGGCCGGGGATATCTGGCACTTGGGTGAACATCGAGTGATTTGCGGTGATGCGACGCTCCCGGAAACCTACCACAGGCTGATGGACGGGAAGAAAGCAAACCTTGTCCTTACAGATCCTCCCTACAATGTGAACGTGGAGGAGACTGCCGGAAAAATCAAAAATGACAATATGCCGGACGATAAGTTCTACCAGTTCCTTTTCTGTGCTTTCGTGAACATGGAGCAGAACATGGAAAGCGATGCTTCCATTTACGTTTTTCATGCCGATACGCAGGGGTATAACTTCAGAAAGGCTTTCAAGGACGCAGGATTTTATTTATCCGGGTGCTGCATCTGGAAAAAGAACGCGCTGGTCCTCGGACGCAGCCCCTATCAATGGCAGCATGAACCGTGCCTTTTTGGCTGGAAGCTGGGCGGCAGGCATCAGTGGTATTCCGACAGGAAGCAGACCACAATCTGGGAATACGACAGACCAAAATCCAGCAAGGATCATCCCACCATGAAGCCCATTGCGCTCATGGCCTATCCAATCAGAAATTCTTCCATGTCCCATTGTATCGTCCTCGATCCCTTTCTTGGTTCCGGATCCACCCTGATGGCCTGTGTGGAAACGGACCGTATCTGCTATGGGATAGAGCTTGATGAGAAGTTTGTTGATGTCATTGTTCGGAGATACGTAAAGGAAAAAGGCCCTGATGGGGTATTTGTAGAACGGGACGAAAAACGGATAGAGTACAGTGAGGCCGCCAATGAAACGTAATTTTACTTTGGGGAGCCTCTTTTCAGGCAGCGGGGGATTTGAACTAGCTGGAACACTGGCGGGAATAACGCCCGTCTGGAATTCGGAAATAGAGCCTTTCCCAATCCGAGTGACACATAAGCGATTCCCGAACACGCGGCATTACGGGAATGTGAAGAACATCAGCGGAAAAACGCTGGAACCCGTAGACATCATCACCTTCGGAAGCCCCTGCCAGAACCTGTCCATGGCAGGAAACAGACAGGGACTTGAAGGCAAGGAAAGCGGCCTGTTTCGGGAGGCCATCAGAATCATACGAGAAATGAGGGAGAAAACAGATGGAAGTTACCCAAGATTTGCTGTGTGGGAAAACGTCTGCGGAGCCCTATCGTGCAGCGAAGGAAGAGACTTCCAGGCTGTGTTACAGGCGTTCCTTGACGCAGCAGGAATTGAAGTTCATGTGCCTATGCCTGAGAAATGGGAAAAATCAGGAGCCATTATCCTGGACGAAGGAGATTCCTTTTCTCTTGCGTGGAGAACCCTTGACGCCCAATTTTGGGGAGTCGCCCAACGCCGTCGAAGAATCTTCCTTGTCGCGGATTTTGCAGGACAAGGTGCCCTGCAAATATTATCTGAGCCGGAAAGCCTGTCTTGGAATCCTGAGACGAGCCGAGGCACGAGGGAAGGAACTTCCTGGATTGCTGCGGGGGGCCCTGATAAGACAGGCACAATTTGTCTGAATGACCAAGGCGGTAAAAACATGAGCGTGACGGATGACCATACGGCAACGCTGCGTGCCGAGGCTCATCATCCACCCGTTGTTCTCACCCAAGTCTTTGAGAATCATGGTAAGGACGCAAGATATAACGGCCCGCTGAAACAATGTTCGACACTGACTAAATATATGGGAACTGGTGGGAACAATGTCCCGCTTGTTGCCACCTATGATGTGCGGCTTTCCAGTTTAGGAACCAATAAGGCAAGTGCCAGAGGAACAATCAAGGAAGCCCAGACGAGCCGAACGATTGACTGTGCCGGAAACAACCCAAATGGGCAGCAGGGCGGGATTGCAATAGTTTACTGCGCAAGCAAATCGGATTATTTCACCCGGGCCTCAAAAAATATTGCCGGAGCTCTTCCTGCAACGGATTACAAGGTTCCGCCAATCATCAATGAAGGGATTGGATACGTCCGCCGGCTCACACCTCTGGAATGCTGCAGGCTCCAGGGCTTCCCAGACACTTGGTGCGACGGAATTGTGGATTGCAATCCATCGGAAGGGGAGATGGGGTTCTGGCGAGCCGTATTCCGTGATTATGCAAGCGCTATGGGGGCAAGGTGAAATCAGACCGACAAATTCAGACATGGCTTTCAAAAGCCACCAGCTGATAGCGCCATTTATCGGATGTGGGGAAACGGAGTTGCCCTGCCCTGCGTTTATTTTGTTCTCTCTGGAATTGCTGATTATATTAGGCAAAGCTGTAAAAAATGACTTGCTATATTCAGGGCTTAGAGTGATATATGTACTACCAAATTATAGGAGGACAAACATAATGGAAATTCAAACGAGCCTTGATAATCGAAAGCAACTGGTAAAAATCTTGGAGGAATTTAATGGAGAACCCTTGGTCTACACCGGGACCCCATCCTTTACCTATGAGGGTACGGGATTCAGGATTCTGAGGGACGGAACGATTGACTGCTATGATGAGAGCATCCTGCCCGCTCTTGAAAAATTCCTGCAGGAAGAGGAAATCCTTTCACCGGAAGCCAATACAATCAAACTTGAAATCCCCGTCCAAAGTCAGGATGGCAAAGGCCTCATGAATCTCGTATTCATGCTGTATGCCCAGCAGTATCTACTGAATCGGATGATGGCACCTGATGCGATTATTATTCCGGAAGCTTTCGTTGAAGCACTCAAGGAGAAGGCTATCAATACTATTGATGATTTCTTGGATGTTTGTAAGACCCATTCTGACGGCATCAAGGGTGTTTCCTTTACGGAAGATAAAGTACTCTTCCGATTTTCCTTTGAAGGACGCAGTGAGAAGGTTCGGGGCATCATTGAAATGCTGGGACTGGCTTTCCAGTCTGCTAAGAAATCAAAACGCATCAGCCTAAGAAAAAAGGAGCCTGAAAACGAGAAATACTATATGCGTATGTGGCTCCTACGGATTGGCATGGGGGAGAAAAGATACCACGAATCCCGCATGGAACTCTTGAAGGGCCTAAAGGGATACAGTGCATTTCCTAATGAAGAAAAAGCACAACTCCATGCTGAAAAAATGGCCCAAAGACAGCATAAATAATTGTGCAGATTTTCAATAAAAAATAAAAATAAATTCATAAATATTTAGATATTCGCTTGCTATTATGTGCCCTTAGAGTGATATATATACATGCAAAAGGGGAACACTCAAATTAAAGCACACGAAAGCGAGGAAATAAAAATGAACAAAATGAACCTGATTAAGAAACTTTACGAACGGGAAGCGAACCTGCGTAAGACCTTCGAAGAAGCCGCAAAGACGGTTGACAGCGAGAAAATGAAAGCCTGCGGAAAAGACGAGCAAGCCCTTTTGACGGAAATTCTTGCAGAGGGCGAAACCTTCGGAAAAATGTTGCGGCTTTACAGAGAAATGAAAGAACGCGGAAACAAGCGACTGGATCTTAAAGAAACCTACGACAAACCGGAAAAAATCATTGAGATGCTGAAGGAATTCGGGGTAACAGAATTCACTTTTTCCTCCACCTGGAGCAACGCAATGGCAAGCGCCTGGGTCTTCACAAAACTGGGATTCAAAATGAGCGGGATGCTGGAAATCAACGGCGAATATAAGAACTTCACCACCGGCGACTACGAAAAAGCCCCTGCCATCCTTTTCACCCTCTAAGAAAGCCAACCGGAGAGAGCCCGCAAGGGCTTTTTCTGATATAAATAATATATATTTATTAAAAATAACTTGCTATTATGTGCCTTTAGAGTGATATATGTACATACAAAAGGGGAAACCCTAAATTAAAGCGCACGAAAGCGAGGAAACAAAAATGAAAAAAGCAACTTTGAAGAAACTGGTGGAAGCCTACGGACTCTCGGAAAAAACAACCTCCGAAAAGCTCGATGTGCGTTGGGAGCATGTCATGGAATACGGAGACAAGGTCATTATGGCAGGGTATTTTTACAACGTCGGAAACTGCTGGTTTGCGGCATCTTACAGATACACCACCGAGGATCATACCTGCGAAGGGGAAATCAAGCCGGTTGCAGTCAGCGAAGAAAGATTCGAAGATGCTGGCCATGCCATTGAATGGGGCATGAAACACTAAAACAGGAAAAAACGGAGGAGCCGCCGAGCGGCTCCTTTTTGCTATAAATCAGAGGAGGTGAGTGCTATTGGCGATTCGAGGAAGAAAGGCGAAACCGACAGCACTCAAAGTGTTGGAAGGAAATCCAGGGCATCGGCCCCTGAATAAAAGGGAACCCATGCCAAAAGGGCGCCTGCCCAGATGTCCTGACTGGCTGGAGGAAGATGCAAAGAAAGAATGGAAACGGCTCGGAAAAATCCTTGCTGAAATGGGGATGCTGACGAATCTCGATATGATGGCTTTTGCTGGTTATTGCCAGGCGTATGCCCGCTGGAAGGGTGCTGAAGAATTTATTACAAAGCATGGCGATATGGTTCGAACGCCAAATGGATATCTCCAACAAGTTCCACAGGTATCCATCGCTCAAACAAATCTAAAAATCATGCTGAAGTTCTGTGAGCAGTTTGGCCTGACCCCATCTGCCAGAAGTCGCATGATTGATGATTCGATTGAGAGCGAGGGGGCTGTTGATGAGATGGAACGGATTCTGGGAGGGTAATGAATTTTGGAATTTGTATATAAACCGTCGCCTTTCATGCTGCCGACTTCTCATTACGATAAAGCGAAAGCAGACAGGGCCGTTGCCTTTATCGAGAACCTATGCCATACAAAGGGAAAATGGGCAGGGAACCCCTTCTTCCTGCTTCCCTGGCAGGAACAGATTGTCAGGGACCTATTCGGTATCGTAAAAGCAGATGGAAACAGACAGTTTTTGACGGCCTATATAGAAATCCCAAAAAAGAATGGCAAGAGTGAACTTGCAGCGGCAATCGCCCTGTATCTGCTCTATGCAGATAACGAGCCCAGCGCAGAAGTTTATGGGGCGGCATGTGACCGTAACCAGGCGTCAATCGTATTTGACGTGGCAAAGCAAATGGTGGAAATGAGCCCAGCTCTTTCAAGAAGATCCAAGATCCGAACAGCCGGAAAACGAATCATCAATTATCGAAATGCCGGATTCTACCAGGTTCTTTCTGCTGAAACCGGGACCAAACATGGCCTTAATGTATCGGGCCTTGTGTTCGATGAAATCCATGCTCAGCCAAATCGCCACCTATATGACGTCTTGACAAAAGGCTCCGGGGACGCACGGGAACAGCCGCTCTTTTTTATTATCACGACTGCCGGCACTGACAAGAACAGCATCTGCTATGAGCTTCATACGAAGGCCCTCGACCTTATGGCGGGGAGAAAAAAGGATTCTACCTTTTATCCCGTTGTGTTCGGGCTTGAGAACCAGGATGACTGGACGAAAGAGGACAACTGGTACAAAGCAAATCCCTCCCTTGGGTACACTATCCAAATCGATCGGGTGCGGGAAGCCTACCGGAATGCCCTTGAAAATCCGGCAGAAGAGAATGTCTTTAAACAGCTGCGTCTCAATATCTGGACGTCAGCTGCTGTTCGGTGGATTTCAGAGCAGGTGTATGACAAGGGAAATGCGGCTATAGATAAGGAACTTTTAAGAGGCAGGCGCTGCTATGGTGGGCTTGATTTATCGAGCACATCGGACATTACCGCCTTATCCCTTGTTTTTCCGCCTCGAACAGAAACAGAAAAGTACATCGTCCTTCCGTATTTCTGGCTTCCTGAAGAGACGTTGGCACTTCGCTGCCGCCGAGATCATGTGCTTTATGACGTCTGGGAACAGCAGGGATTTATAAATACGACGGAGGGCAATGTCATCCATTATGGTTTTATCGAGCAGTTTATTGAAAAGCTCGGCATGGAGTATGACATAGCTGAAATCGCCTATGACAGGTGGAATGCCACACAAATGGTTCAGAACCTTGAAGGGATGGGTTTTACCATGATTCCCTTCGGCCAGGGGTTTAAGGATATGTCGCCTCCGTCAAAGGAGCTGTTTAAACTACTTATGGAGGGAAACTTCATTCACGGCGGGAACCCCGTCCTTAAATGGATGGCGGGGAACGTGGTGATGCGGCAGGATCCGGCGGGAAACATCAAGCCGGACAAGGAAAAATCTGTCGAAAAGATTGACGGGATCGTTGCTACGATCATGGCCCTTGACCGGTCCATACGCCACGGGTCAAGTGGCAGCATCTATGATGAACGAGGCGTTCTTTCATTTTGAAGAGAAACGGGAAATCCGGCATCTGCTGGGTTCCCCGTTTTTCGTAGCTGCCTGAAATGGCGACCTCATTTGCGATAAATAATCAGGAGGTAATTTATGAGGATTCCATTTTTATCAAAGCTCTTTCGAACAAGGGACAAGCCGAAAGACTGGTATTCCGGCACAGATTTTAGGTACCTGTTCGGGCCTACGACAAGCGGAAAAGCCGTCAATGAATTCACGGCCATGCAGACAACTGCCGTTTACGCTTGCGTACGGATTTTGTCAGAAACCTTGGCTGCCCTTCCGCTTCAGCTTTATCGCTACACGGATAAGGGAAAGGAACGGGTCTATCGGCACTCGCTTTACCGGCTGCTTCACGACGAACCCAATCCTGAAATGACTTCATTCATTTTCAGGGAGACTTTGATGAGCCATCTGCTCATCTGGGGAAATGCCTATGCCCAAATCATCCGGGATGCCCTGGGACGAATCATTGCGCTGTATCCGCTGCGTCCGGACCGGATGTCAGTCTATCGAGATGAACAGGGAAACATCCGGTATGTCTATACAAAGGTAAATGACGAAAATCCCCATATAAAGCCCTATGGTCAGGTTTCCCTTGACCGGAAAGATGTCCTTCATATTCCTGGCCTTGGTTTTGATGGCCTTGTTGGTTATTCGCCGATTGCAATGGCGAGAAATGCCGTAGGCATGACGCTTGCTTGTGAGGAATACGGAGCTTCGTTTTTCGCAAATGGGGCAAACCCCAGCGGCGTGCTGGAGCATCCGGGCATCCTGAAAGACCCGGCAAGGATCAGGGATTCCTGGAATGCCGTCTATCAAGGAAGCGGAAATGCACACAAAGTAGCCGTCCTTGAAGAAGGCATGAAATACCAGCAGATTGGAATTCCACCAGAAGAGGCCCAGTTCCTTGAAACGAGAAAATTTCAGCTCAATGAAATCGCAAGGCTCTACCGGATTCCGCCTCACATGATTGGGGACTTGGAAAAAAGCTCCTTCAACAATATCGAGCAGCAATCCATGGAATTTGTGAAATACACGCTTGACCCTTGGGTCATCCGGTGGGAGCAGGCTATGCAAAAGGCGCTCTTTCTGCCCGGGGAAAAGGAGGAATATTTCCTCAAGTTCAATGTAAATGGATTGTTAAGAGGCGATTACGAGAGCCGTATGAAAGGCTACAGCATTGGACGTCAGAATGGCTGGCTGTCAGCAAATGATATCCGGGAAATGGAGGACATGAATCCAGTTCCCGATGAGGAGGGCGGGAATCTTTATCTTGTAAATGGAAGCATGACAAAACTTAAGGACGCTGGCTTGTTTGCTAACAAAGGAGGTACGAATGAACCGTAAATTTTGGAACTGGGTAAAAAACTCGGTTCCTGACGAATTTGGAAACACGAGGACCTTGTACCTTGATGGGCAAATATCGGAGGAAACGTGGTGGGGCGACGAAGTCACACCAGAAGCCTTCCGGAAAGAGCTCTTTGAGGACAGCGGGGATATCACGCTGTGGATCAACAGTCCTGGGGGCGATTGCTTTGCTGCCGCCCAAATCTACAACATGCTGATGGAATATCCCGGCAAGATCACGGTCAAGATTGATGGGCTTGCTGCATCAGCGGCTTCGGTTATTGCAATGGCGGGGAGCCGTGTTTGTATGTCTCCTGTTGCAATCCTCATGATCCATAATCCAGCAACGGTGGCCATGGGGGATACGGAGGCCATGAAAAAGGCCATTGGTATGCTTAATGAAGTCAAGGAAAGCATCATCAATGCCTATGAACTGAAAAGCGGTATGGACCGGGCGAAGATTTCCAAGATGATGGATTCCGAGACCTGGCTCAATGCCAAAAAAGCGGTGGAGCTTGGCTTTGCCGATGAAGTCCTGTATGGAGAGGCTTCTGTGCCGGAAGGGTCGCAAGCCATGCTCTATACGCCAATTACCGTCACAAATTCTTTTGTCCACAAACTGGAACCGAAGAAAAACTCTGAGGGCCGGGTTAAGAAAACTCTCGCCAGCGATTTGGAACATCGGCTGGCTCTTCTCATTCATTAAGGAGGAATTCGAATGGATACGATTTTAGCATTAAGAGAAAAGCGTAAAAACATCTGGGAATCTGCTAAGGCATTTCTGGATACGGTCCGTGATGAAAATGGGCTGGTTTCTGCCGAGAACACAGAGCGTTATGAAAAAATGGAAAATGATGTTGTACAGCTTGGCAAGGAAATCGAACGGCTTGAACGGCAGCAGGCAATGGATGCCATCCTGTCCAAACCGACTTCCCAACCAATCATCGAGCAGCCCGGCAATGGTACGCAGATTGAAAAACTCAAAGGCCGCGCTTCCCAAGCCTATGCGCAGGCGTTTTGGAACAGCATCCGTCATAAGGGCTTCATCGATGTGCAGAATGCACTGAGCGTCGGTACAGATTCTGATGGTGGGTATCTGGTTCCTGAGGAATATGAAAAGACGCTTGTCGATAAGCTTCAGGAAGAAAACTTCTTCCGTAAATTAGGTACGGTTATCCACACCAGCGGGGACCGAAAGATTCCTGTTGTGACCGGTCATGGGGAAGCCTCCTGGATGGAAGAAAATGGCCTGTACCCTGATAGCCAGGATACGTTTGGTCAGCAGTCCATTGGCGCGTACAAACTTGGCACGGCAATCAGGGTTTCTGAAGAACTTCTGAACGACAGTGCCTTTGACGTTGAAACCTACATTGCAAACGAATTTGCGCGTCGTATCGGAACGAAGGAAGAAGAAGCCTTCCTCATTGGTGATGGCAAGAGCAAGCCTACCGGCGTCTTTGGCTCTGCAGAACTTGGCGTGACGGCAGGAACGACGTCCATTACGTTTGATGACGTCATTGATCTCTATCATTCCCTGCGCACTCCGTACCGCAAAAAGGCCGCTTGGATCCTGAACGATTCTACGGTAAAGACCCTGCGCAAACTCAAGGACAACAACGGGAACTATATCTGGCAGCCTTCTGTTACGGTGGGAACACCTGATACCATCCTGAACCGTCCCTGCTACAGCTCTTCCTTTGCCCCTGAACTTGCAGCGGGCAAACGACCGCTTATCTTCGGTGACTTTAGCTACTACTGGATTGCCGACCGGGAATACCGCTCCTTTAAACGCTTGAATGAGCTTTACGCTGCAAACGGTCAGATTGGGTTCCTTGCAAGTCAGCGTGTGGACGGTCTCCTGATGCTGAAGGAATCTGTCAAGGCACTGGAAGTAAAAGCAAAGGGATAAACCATGTATGTGACACTTGAAGAAGCAAAGGAATATCTGCGTATCGATCATGACGCAGAAGATGAGACTGTATCCCATCTGCTTGCTTCTGCCGAAAGGCTGTGTCTTGATGTGCTGCGAAATGAGAATCCTCCAAAGACCGAGACGCTTCGCATGGGGATTCTCTTTTCCGTAGCCTATTTTTATGAGCACAGGGAGGAGGCCAATTATCGGGAATTGGTTCTCATCCTGCGCTCCTTGCTTTTCGGTGAGCGAAAGGAATCGTTCTGATGAAAATAGGAAAGCTGGATAAACGGATAGAGCTTTTCAAACCCGTCAGTTCCGAAGATGGGTATGGTGGCCTGAGCACAGACTATGAAAGCGCAGGATTTATCTGGGCACAGGTTGTACAGACAAATTATGCAGAGCAGCAGGCCCAGGGAACACCAATGAACAGGGAACAGCTCAGACTTAGAATCAGACCGCACAAGGAAATAAAAAGAGGATGGCGTCTTTCCCTTTTGGGGGAAATCTTCGAAGTCGAGACTGTAGATAATACGTTTCGGGATATGACCACCCTCATCATTCATCGTTTCGAGCAGGGGGTGTAAGGATGCCCTTTTTTACTGTAAAGGTCACCTCTGGTGAACTTGGAAAGACCCTCCGGGAAATCTCGGCCTGGGATGGGAAGTCGCGGCTTAAGGTCGAAACAGTGCTTCGTAAAGGAACCACTGAAATCGCTCGTGAAGCTCGGCAAAGAGCACCAAAGAGAACGGGCACTCTTCGGAAATCCATCAAACAAAGGTTTTCTGCAATGCGGCTGGAAGGACAAGTGTTTAGTGAGCTTCCATACGCCCATTTGGTGGAATTTGGAAGCAGGGCGCATACTGTTCACCCAAAGAAAAAAAAGGCTCTGCATTTTTTCAAGGAGCAAGCTGTCTTTGCTAAAAAAGTGAGGATTCCTGCACAGGCAGGAAAGCCTTTTCTAAAACCCTCCTATGATTACGTGGAGCCTTCCATTATTGATCGAGTAAAGAAAGCCATGAAGGAACCATAACCATGAAGAGACTTCCAAACAATGCGCTTACAAAAGCGCTGATTCAATTTCTGCGGGAGCATACAAAGCTGCCCGTGTACGATTTTGTCCCTCAAGAAGCAAAGCTCCCGTTCATTACGCTTGGAGCAACCACGGTGCAGGATAAATCTTCCAAGACGGAAGATATGACCCATCTTTCCGTCCATATTCATATTTACAGTAACTACAAGGGTCGCTTTGAAATCAATAACCTGGCAGAAAGACTGATCAACCTTCTGGGAGCCAACCAGATTGACCTCTCAGCAGACGAGTTTTACGTGAATGCCCAGGGTGTTGATTTTTACGAAACCTATCCTGAAGATGAGACGGGATATAGTGGCGTGATTACTTTTGAACTGCTCATCCAAAATATCCATAAGGAGGAATAGTGTATGGCAACGACAACTTTTCCTAGCCGCAGTGATGTATCCAATACCGCAACGGCAGGTAAGGATTATCTGATCTATCTCAATGCCGGCGAATCTGATGTGAACCCTACTTGGCTGCTCCTTGGCGGCCAGAGAAGCGGGGACCTTACGAGACAGGCCGATGAAATCGATGCAAGCAGCAAAACCACAAGTGGATGGAAATCCACCATTCCAGGGCTGCGAAACTGGTCCATCGACTTGGAATCCGTCTATCTTGCTGGAGATAAAGGCGCTCGCTTCCTAGAGGCATCCTTCTTTGCCGGAAAGCAAGTACACATCAAATTCGAATACCCGGATAAGAGCTATGTGACGGGCTGGGGTTCTGTGACGGAATGCAGTCTTTCCACACCTCATGACGATGTTGCTACTCTTTCTGGCACAATTTCCGGCGACGGCCCATTGAGCGAACTTAAAAAGTCTGATGGGGCGAGTGCTGCCGCAGCAAGTACCAGCGGCAAGTAAAAGCGAGGAGGAATTTGGTAAATGAAGAAGATTGATTTTGAAGTATTCGGCCCCGGTCAGTACCTTTATTTTGACATCGGTCGCCTGATCCAGGTGGAAAGCCTGACCGGTAAGAGTGCCGGAGACATCATCAAGAACCAGGACCTTAATCTGGGCATCCTGACAGCACTTCTTTCTATTGGCCTTCGCCACCACGGAATCTAAAATCCTCAGTGGTATGCCACCAAGATGCAGGAGCTGATTGATGAAGGACATGAGCTTGATGAATTTACGCAGCCTGTAGTAAAGGCCATTGCAGGCTCTGGAATTCTGGGCAAAGATGTTTATTATGCCGTCTTTCCGGAAGAAGCACCTGCCGGCGAAAAAACAAAAACAAAAAACTGATGGCGGGGCAGCAGGCTGTCCCGTCTTTTCATGAATGGCTGAAATGGGCAGAAGAGGTGGCATATGGAATGCTTGAGCTTCTGCCCACCCAGTTTTATACGCTTTCACCCATGGAACTTGATCGCATGGCTGAGTGTCGTTTTAAGTCAGAGCAGCGGAAGCGGTGGGAAAAAGCCTACTGGATTGCCTGCCTGATGAGCGTTCATACAAAGAAGCCTGTACGAACAGAGAAATTGATGCGTCCCTTTATTCCAAAGAAAACAGCTGCCCAGATGACTGCCGAAAGGGATGCCTTCTTCGAGGAATTCAAACAGAAAGGAGCTGAAGAGCATGGCGACAATCGCTGACCTTCTTGTCAAGATCGGGGCAGATACGTCCGATCTAAAAAAAGAACTGAATGCAACCAAGCGTCAGATTAAAAGCGCCTTTGGCCCCGAGGCCTTGGATATCTCGAAGAAGTCCCTTGCTGTGTTAGGAGGAATCGGTGCAGGGCTTATTGCCCTTGGAGCAGCTTCCGTAAAGGCCGGGGCGGGGCTTCAAAGTACCAAAACGGCCTTTGCCAATATGCTGGGAAGCGCGGAAAAGGCACAGCAGTTCTTAGCAGAGATGCAGGCATTTGCCGCGAAAACGCCTTTTGAATTCAATCAGGTATCCCAGGCAGCCCAGAAGTTCATTGCCTTTGGCTTTTCTGTTGAACAGGTCATCCCGACCTTGACTGCAGTTGGGGATGCGGCAGCCGGCGTGGGGCTGGGAGCTGACGGCATCAACCGTATCACGCTTGCTTTGGGACAGATGGCTGCAAAATCCAAGGTGCAGGCCGGCGAAATGATGCAGCTTACGGAAACGGGCATCCCGGCTTGGAAGATGCTGGCTGAGGAGATTGGCGTTTCCGTACCGGAAGCGATGTCAATGGTGTCTAAAGGCGCCATTGATGCCGCAACGGGGATTTCCGCACTTGTGAACGGAATGGAACAAAGCTTCGGCGGCATGATGGATCAGCAAAGCCAGACCATCAGCGGGACCTGGTCCACGCTCATGGATGGGATCGAACAATCCGCGGCTCAGGTGGGAATGCGCATTGCAGAAGCCCTTAATATCACCGGAATCTTCCAGTATTTTGGGGATATGCTGACAAACTTTGCGGCGACGGTACAGGCATCCGGTATTAAAGAAGCGCTTCTTACGGCGATTCCACCGGAATTTCAGCTTGGCATCCTGCTCATTGTGACAACCCTTGTTGGCCTTGCCATTCCTGCTATCGGGCTTTTTGTGACAAAGCTCGCCATGATTGCGGCACCCTTTATTGCCGCTGTTGCAGCGGCTTCTCCGTTTATAGCAGCGGCGCTTGCTGCCGTGACGGCCCTTTATGCACTATGGAAAAGCGGCATCACGGTTCAGGACACGTTGGGGGCCATGGGCATCAAAATGGAAAGTGTAACGAAGACCATTGATTCCCTTCGGGAAATGGTGGGTACGGCGGCTCAATATATTAGTGCAAGCCTCAAGGCTTTGTCTCCTCTTTTTACCCTCGTTGGGGCTGTGATGGCGGCTGCTTTTTATGCGTCGCTTCAGATTATCGGGGTTGTTGTAAATGGCATCCTTAGCTTCATTTCAACGCTCAGCGCTTGCGTGACGTGGATTCTGGACGGCTTCACCTGGCTTGTTTCTGGAATCGAATCTTGCACGGATGAAATTGGAAGTATCCTCTCAGATATGGCAGAGAGCATTCTGCCGTCCTGGGCATCGAGTGCGCTATCCACCATCGCAAACTTCGTAAGTTCTGCAATCAGCTGGCTGACTAATTTAATCCAGAAAATCGTCGACACCAATCAGGCGCTTGGTGCAGTCGGAGGACAGGAAGCAGGTGGGGAAAGTGGGGGAAGCCCAGCTAAAAGAGAATTCAAGCTTCCTGATTTCAGTAACCTTAAAGGCAGTGAAGCACCGGCCATTCCAGCTGGCGGCGGAGGTGCTGCTGGCGGTGGAGGCGGGGGAATGAAAGGCTCCGATCAGCTTGCTAATTCAGCCGCTCAAACCAGTAAAAGTATTGAAGAAGAATGGTTCCGCACCTTTCAGACAAAAAGCGCTCTTGTTGATCGCTGGTACAAAGAAGAAGTCGATGAACTTGAAAAGTCTAAAACGGCAAATGAAAACTATGAGCGAGATAAACAGCGCCTCACTGAACTTTATGCACAGAAGCGGCTCGATGCGTTAAGCCAGGAACAAGCTAAGGAACGGGAGCTTATCAATAAGGCCCGTGACCTTTCCTTTGATTCCATGACTGCCAACTTTACCCTATATGGCAACAAACAGGAACAGGAAATTGCCAAGATGCAGTCTGATATGGAAAAGGTCATGGCATCGATTGAAGATAAGTACGCTAAAATCTCTCAAGACTTCATCAGCCTAACCAATGCTGAAAAAGCGGTATTCCTGAATGCCCTGAAGGAAAAAGGCATCGCTTTTGAGCAACATGGAGTCAATGAAATCTCCTTTGCCCAACAGGTGAACCTTGAAAAGGCCGCCGCCTATAAGAGTGCCCTTGATGAACAAAATGCCTATTATGCCCAGGGTAAGGATATCCAGACGGCCATTGATGAGGCGTACAATCAAAACTCTCTTGCTATGCTTCAGGAAACCCTGACTGCGGAGATGGCGCTTCGACAAAGCAACATCGATGCGGAAAAGGCCCTCATGGATACTTACCAGGAAGCCTATATGAATGCCCACATGGGAACCCTCGAACTTATCGCGGATCTTACCAGTACGGCATTAAGCGGTCTTGAGACAGCCTTTACGGATATCCTCATGGGTGCCAAAAGTGCAAAAGACGCCTTCCAGGATTTGGGAAAGGCCATGCTCAAGGCCATTGCCAACTACTTTTCCCAGATGCTTTCGGGTATGCTGGTTACTGCTCTTTTTGGGGATAAGCTCAATGCAGCAAGTGCAGCAAAAACCGTAGCCCAAGGTACAGCAGCGGCAGGAGCCTTGGCTCCAGCAGCCTGGCTGAAACTTGTTATTGATCCTTCAGCCGGCCCTGTTGCAACAAGTTTGCTATCAAGCGGAACGGCGGGTTCTGTCGGCATCGGTATGGCGGCTGCGGCAACAAGCAGTGCCGTCAGTGTAGGAAAAGGGGGAGAGGCTCCTCACTACGCAAAGGGCGGCTATTTTACAAGGCCCCTTATCGGTGTTCTTGGTGATGCAGGGGACGAGGTGGCCCTCCCGCTTAACCAGGCTGTGTTTGACAGCATCGCAGAAGGCATCACAAGTTCCAGTGAAACGACGGAAAACAAAGAAATGAACACGACGTTCAATAACTATGGTGATATCAACAATGCCGCCGATCTAAACGATTTGATGGACGGCTTTACAGATGCTGTGCTTTCGGGATTGAGAGGTGCTTAGGATGATGTTTCCAAAAAGGAAAACAGGAGAGACGGGCCTTACCATTACCAAAAACGGGGTGGAATATAAACTGCCCGCTTCCTGGAGCCTAACTGACAGTGGAAGCTATACGTTCCGTAGCAAACTCCAGTCCCGGGCTTTTTCCCACGGCAGTGATGCCGTAGGTGACGGTAAGATAGACGGACGAACGATTCAGGTGGAATTTTCCATGTCCGGTCTAACTGAGCAGGAGCATGACGAAGTCCTGAACGAGGCCTATACCTTTTTCAGCCAAACGGATTACTCCCTCAGGGCAGGACGGGATGACCGAGTTTATCACGTGGCCTGCCTTTCAAAAATAAAACATAAATTTGAGAAGGGCTTTAAACAGCGGTGGAGCATCATCACCATTTCCCTGCTTCTTTCAGATCCCTTTCGCTATGAGGCCCAGGAATCCAAAGTGGTCTTTACCTTTCCGCAGGCGACCGTCCAGGCCGAAATGGTTCTGCATAATCTTGGCAGCGTTGACACACCGCTTACCTTCCGCTTCATCCCTGCGGACCGCATGACGAATGTTACTGTGTGGCATCAAGAAGCGAAGGAAAAGTTCACCTTGGCAGACGCCCTTCTTGTTGCTCCTAAAATCTCGATTGTAAATGGTAAGGAAGGAACAGTCTGGAGAGGCGAGGATAACAGCATCAATGCTTTTACGGGAACTTTCCTCCATGCTAAACCGGGAGGCAATCTCTTTCTTTATACAGGTGGGGCTGGAACCGTTGAAATAACCTATACCAATCGGTGGTTCATTTAAGTGTGTGAAATCGGGCCTCCTGTAGCGTCAGGAGCCTTTTTTATGTGATAAACGGCAGATCTCGAGGTCTGCTTTTCTAGGTGGTGAAAATGAGTAATTTCATTTTTAAACGCGGTATGTACGGCAGATGGATCTTTGCCGGGCCTATCGGCGGCAGAGATGGAAAAGGGGACCGGGGAAAGGTTCATGAGTACTACCCAGGACAATTTGTCGTTTACGCCTATAAGAAGGACGGAACGAGAACGGCCATCTTCGGAGGCGGCAGTGAAGCCAATTCCCTGAACGAGTTGAGCTTTGAAATTACAAATACCGGCTGCGGTCAGTGCCAGCTCTCTTTTTACAGACGACCGGATAATACGCAGCTTGACTATATGCAGCGCATCGATATCCATCTTTATGGGGACCAGAAACCTTGGTACAGCGGCTACATCATCAGCAAACCTATTGAAGGCACGACAGAAACAAAGTTCGTCTACAAAGGGTATGGCTTCTATAATCGCCTGGATAATGTGATGCTCTGGAAAACCTACGAAAAGATGGATGTGGGCGATATTGTGCGTGATATTGCGCGGCAAGTGGAACGGCAGACCCTTCAGGTTGTCTATAACGATAGCAAGATTCAATCGGTCGGCTACAGTCCCACGAAACTTGTCTTTGACGGAGTAACCGTAAAAGAGGCCCTTAAAACCCTGGCAGACTTTGCCGTGGATTACGTGTACGGCGTAGATGAATTCCGCTGCCTTTATTTCAGAAGACGGGATGCTTCCGTGAACGAAGAGGCACGCCTTACCGTAGGAAAACACCTTGCTTCCTACACGCCTTCCTGGGATGTGTCAAAGCTCGTAAACTGGGCACGGATCAAAGGCGGGAATATAGACGAACAAGGCGAGCAGTGGCTCTGCATAGTAGAAGATAAGGATAGCCAGGGAACCTATGGCGTGCATCAAAAGGTGTGGAATTTGCCTGAAGCCTATAATACGGCTGATGCCCAGCGGTGGGGCATTAACCAAATTCGTCAGTACAAAGCCCCTTTGAAATCCGCCAAGGTAAGCGGCATCAACCTTGAATACCCGTATCCTGATGGCACCTTCAATGTGCGGCATATGTCGACGGAGGGCCTTGCAGAGATTCGGAGGCTCGATGGTAAGACGGATACCTATCCAATCAAAAAGATAAAATACACGGTTTCAGGATCCAGTGGCATCAAAACTGAAATGGAACTTGGGGAACCTCAGTTCTCGGTTGACCGGTATCTTTCTGACATCGAAAGACGGTCAAAAGATATTGAGCAATCCCAGTCTTCTGCAATCAAGCAATGGAAGGGAGGAAAAGGATAATGGCCATTCATGACTATCGATTTGACCCGTTTGAAAACACATTCAACATCAAGAAAATCTTTGATGAGACGCATACAATTCCTAATAACAGCCCCTACACAATCCGTCTTTCTGAGGTGCCTCAGAAAACCTCTCCGACGACCGTTCAGATTAAATTCCAAGACGGTACAATGCTTACCGAGGTTTCGGAGGAACCGACACAGGGACAGTACTGGCCGGATTACCTTACAACAGAACACGGAATCGAAGGGTGGAATACGGGAACCATCAAGTTCTCGGCAGCCGATGCTGGAAAAGTTGTGAAGGTGACCTATAACGGAATGGGAACGCTGACAGATGATCGGCTGGTTGATCAAGTCGAAATTTCTGTCACGTCTAGCACCCAGCCCGACAGGGAAGCTATCGTTATGCGTGTCGCCTCTTGGGATAACACAACATATTCAGGGCCTGTAAAACATGACTTTGAAAAGGAAGTGGGGCATTTAAAGACTCACCGGGGCATACCCGCAGGTACCTATTCCCTGCGTAGGATTTTGCAGGAACTGGTGAATCGTTCCCATACGCAGGAATATACAAGATCCATCATTCGGACCAACTGCAATTGCGACTGCTCGGACGATTCAGGAGGAAATTAAGATGCTTCTCATTGATGAAAATAAAAATATCCAGGTTTCTCAATACGATACCTTTTCCATTCGTTTCCGATTTAGTAACTACAAACTTACGAATGCAGATAAGGTGGTCTTTGCGATTAAGAAAACTACCAATTCTACAGAAGTTGTCTACTCTGACACCTTTTACAATCCGGACAATAATTTCGTCGACGTGGTGGTTCCGAAAGGAGCACTTGATGCCCTGGAACCTGGTTCATACATTTATGACCTTGCCATCATCAACGATCAGACAGAGCAGATTCTGACCTGCTTTTTTACGAAATCTTTCATTATCAAGGGGGTGGCGCACAATGTCTGACAAAGCGAAAACCGCCAATGTGGAAGTGACGCTTGAAGTAAGAAACAACAGTGAAGTCGAGATGGCAGGTATCGTTGACGGCTATGCCGCAGACCAGGCTAGGGCCTATAAGGAAGAAGCCGGGCTTTATGCTGCCGATGCCCTAAACAGCAAGAATATGGCAGAGGCGTGGGCTGCAAGTGATGGGGCGCCAGCTGGCGAAGGATCGCGTTCTTCTAAAACCTGGGCCGATACGGCAAGACAATGGGCCGAAAGTGAAGGAGCGCCGGATGGCATCTCAGAGGCCCGGTCAGCGAAAAGTTGGTGCCAAACGGCGCAAGCCTGGGCCGAAAGTGCTGAGGAGCCAGATGAAATCCGGGGCAGCCACTCAGCAAAAACGTGGGCAGAAGAAGCCAGGGTGAGTGCTGGTAAGGCCTTTGAGTCCGCAAGTGCCTCCCAGATTAGCGCCAAGGCATCAGCTGACAGCGCTGAAGCGGCAGGGAAAGAAAACAGTGCGGCCCAGAATGCAGCTACCCTGGCGAAACAGAGTGCTGATGCGGCCAGCGAAAAACTGGCGCAGATGCAGGCCAATCTTAACTTAAAGGCCAATGTAAATAACGCAGTTCTTACTGGGACGCCTTCTGCCCCGACACCAACGGGAACGGCCCAGGAGACACAGATTACCAATGTGGCCTATGTAAAACAGAAAATCGCGGAACTGGTTAACGGCTCGGAGGCTTCTCTCGATACGCTGAAAGAACTGGCAAACGCCCTTGGCAATAATCCACACTTTGCGACAACGGTCATGGAGGCAATCGGGAAAAAGCTGGATGCGACCGCAACAGCGCAGGCTGCCATTAAGGACGAGGCTGGAAACAACATCAAGGAAACCTATGCCACAAAGGCTGAACTTTCTGGTCAGGCTGGTGTTTTGTCCGTAGTTGCCACAACGGGAAGCTACAGTGACCTTCTCGATAAACCTGCCATTCCGTCAGCAACCTCTCAGATTGAAAATGATAGCCGCTTTGTTTCTACCGATTCTGACGGAAATCTCGTCCTTTCAGGGACGATTACGGCAGCGAAAGTTTATAACGCTGTCTATAACGACTACGCAGAATTCTTTCCTCGCGGCGGTGATTCCCAGCGTGGGGATATCATCGCCCTTGATGAATCCGTTTCTTATGAAAGATATGTCAGGGCTACGGAGAATTCCAGGTGTGTTGTTGGCGTTCATACAGAGGAATTTGCCCAGATCATTGGCGGGAAATCCCTTGAACCATCCGATGATATCCTAAAGGAAAATCTTCCAAACTATATCCCGATTGCCCTTGCGGGAAGGGTTCATGTAAGGATGTACGGAAAGGCGGAAAAGGGCGGCTGGGTCATCCCCAGTGAAATGCCTGGTGTCGGTCGCATGGCCATGGATGGGGAGGACATCTCTCAATCAGTGGGGCAGATTGTAAAAGCAGATGCTGCGCAAAACGTAAGGCTTGTAAAAATTTTGGTAAGGAGCGGAAGATGAAATATTTTAGAAGAACCGTGAATACGGTATTTATCATGCTGGGAAATTCGTGCAATATGAATTGCGCTTACTGTCTCCAGCACCCTCTCGTTCATGAACCCTTGGCGGCACAAATAAACCCTGAAATCTACGACTTCCTTGAAGAGCTTTCAGTGGAAAGCCCGCAGTCAATTCACCTGCAATTTTACGGTGGAGAGCCGCTTCTTTACTTTGATGCGATTAAAGAAGTCGTTCTGGAAATGGAAAAACGGAAACTCGAGATGACCTTGGGTGTCATCTCAAATGGAAGAGCACTGACGGACGAAATGGTCCGTTTTTTTAATTCCCACCATTTCTCCGTATGCATCTCGTGGGATGGGCCTCATGTGAAGGAAACCCGGGGCTATGACGTGTTTTCAAATCCTGAAACAAGAGAGCGGATTCTTGCCATCGAGCAGCTTTGTTTATCCGGTGTCATTTCGGCAAAGGCCTATCCTAAAGAAATCCTTGATGCGTTCCAGGAAATCTCAAATGAATACAACGAAATCCATGGCTATCAAGTTGCCATCAATCTCGATGAGATCATGGATACGGGCCTTCCTGACAGAACGCTCCTTGAAATTGACTATAAGAGGGTGGAGCAGGAAATTAGGGAGATGACCCTGTGTTTTCTTGGACATCTGGACAAGACTGTTCTTCCGCAGGAATATACCAAGTTTGGCTATATCAGCCAACTGTTTGGCGCTTTGAAGCATTTCTATTTGGACCGTGACGGAAAGTGGGAGAGCAGCACTGTGCAGTGTGGAAACGGACTCAGCACATTGAATCTTGACCTTGCGGGAAACCTGTACCCCTGCCATAACACGTCCTGTAAGGCAGGGACGATTCACGATGGGTACTTTGCCTATCTGCAGAAAATCCTTTCTGGGGATCACATCCGGGAATACCGAAAGGGATGCCTTTCCTGTCCTGCGCTTTCTTTCTGCAAAGGGGGCTGTAAGCTCGTCGGGAAAAAGGCTCGTGAAGAAACGTACTGCAAGCTGAAACAAGCGGTCTTTACTCCGGTTGTTTTGACAGTCCAGGAGTATGGGCAGGCGATATTGGAGAAACATCATGGCTAACAACGGAACAATCGAAAAGACGGTTTTTACCGATGAGACGGGGCTTTCAGGTGAAGATGAGGTTCTTGTTAAAGCTATCCACGTATCGGAGCTTCAGGAAGCGCTCAGAAAACTGAATGACTACGTCCAAAACGTCGATAATTGTGGGAACTGCGCATTCTGCCAGGTTTGCCAGAGATGTCAGACCTGCCAGAAATGCCAAAGCAGTAAGTGCCAGTCCATATCCTGCCAATCTTGTCAGAGCATCAAACAGTGCAGCCATAGAGACTGCAAATGCCAGACCAGAGGGCAGTGTGACTGCAATTGCAATTGCAGGAGTGACTGCGACTGTTCAGATGATTCCTGAAACAGCTGGGTGGTGATCAGATGGCATATAAAAATGAGATAGTAATGAAAAAGGACGTCGCTGATATCCAAACCGGGCTGGAGGAACTCTCGAAGAAAAGCAAGGTGGAGATTGAGCTATCATCTTGTGATTACACAAAGATTCACAAAATCAATGTAGCGACCTTGACTCTTGCAATCCATCATCTTGAGGAAAGTTTCTCAAATAACTGTTGCCAGGCTAACTGCTGCCAAACCTGTCAAACCTGTCAGGGGTGCCAGAAGTGCCAAACCTGTCAAGGTTGCCAGACCTGCCAGAAATGTCAGGGATGCCAGACGTGTCAGAAATGCCAGTATTACATGACGGTAAACTGCAACTGCGATTGTAGTGATGATAACTAAGAAAGGAGTCCATTATGGTTATTGTAAAAGGTCTTGTCCTTACGGCTGAAGGGCCAATCCCAGTGGAAAAACTTGAAGTGGGGATGCTCGTCATTGACCGGGGCCATCGGGCAAGAAAGCTCACAAAGATTGAAAAGGTGCATCTCCATCAGACCCTTCACTTTGAAAGAAATAAAAATCTCGTCGTGGCCGGCAACAGTGTGCTTTTTACTGTCACGGGAATGAGAAGCGCCATCACGTTAAAGAACGTGAAGAAGGCCAAGGAGGGGCGAATTCAGATGCTCCTTGATGCAAATAAGCTTCAGGACGATACCATGAAAATCAAAAAAGAAGAAGCTACCGGCTATCGGCTTTTCATTGAGGGCGGCAGTGATGTCATGGTAAATGGATATAACGTTACCGACAGGGAGGTGGAATGATGCTTAAGATTTTGTATAATGAAGAATCCAACGCAGATCATGTAGTTCATTTGACCATCAGAGGAAACTACTGCAAGGCTGAATGCACAAGCGCTATCGATGGCCTGAAAGGCATAGATGCAATCGAAAGCATGAGACCCTATAGTTCCTATACGCTGACGGAAAGCAATGGCACAATCAAATCTTTTCGTCGTCCCATGCAATCTGACTACAGGTGGCTTGATCTTAACCGCCTTGGAGTTTCTGTAAAACTCGACTTTGGAATCCTGACCCAGCTTTATGGAAACCATACAATCCTCAGCGTAGATACGGGTGTGATTGCAGATGGTGAGCGGGATATCATCGTAAGGCTGTTCAACGGGAAAAAGGAAAATTTGACGGTTGAAGCCGATCAGGAATTTGAGCTTGTTCCTTTTAGCAGCGAAGCCCTGATACTGGGAGACCATCCTCGCATGAAACTTTGGGACAGCTACGCACTCCAGGCAAATGGCCGTGAACTTATGGCGAACCGGAAAGGATTCCTGGTGGCAGGGGATTCCGGTGACCCCTTTGTGCCAGAAGAAGGCCATGACTACATTGACTTTACCATTCAAAAGTACAAGGGAGACTTTTCGACCGGAGAAAAGCTGACCCGTGAAATTGATGACGAGGAGGTTCTCGTTGAATCCTCTGCAGGCATTGTGAACAATAGGCGAGTGAAGCTTGACCATGGTGTAGGCCATTTTCGTCTTTACCCGCTTGGGTATGCCGGGTCTTTAAAAATTAAGCTTGGTCGAAAGTGGTATGAGGTATGGAATGACTATTTTATCTATATCGGGAGCCAAGATGAAAATGCATAAAATCAGGCGTAAAAATCTGGTTAATCAGCTTAATTTGCAGGAAAAGAGAAAGGTGACAATCTATCTTGGTAGCAAGTGCAATCTTTCATGTGCTTATTGTCATCGGGAACCTTCAGGAGATGAAAGTAGTATCTCTCCAGAGTTTCTGAAGGAACTTCAGGAGAATCCACCGATGGAAGTCAAGTTTATGGGCGGCGAACCCTTACTATATATGACCGAAATCAAGAAAGTGGTGGAGACGCTTCCTAATGCCAGGTTTTCCATCAGCACAAACGGCATGGGGATTGAGAAGCATCTGGATTATTTCAGGAAGCACGATTTTCTAATTTGCATAAGCTATGACGGGGCTGAAAAGGATCTCAGAGGTTTTGATCCTTTCACAGCCCTTTTTGATTACCCCAATCTGGCAGTGTCGACAACGCCTTATCATGGCAACACAGATCTCGATTCCATCCTGAAAAAATTTAGGGAAAAAGAAAAAATTATTGGACGCAGACTTTCCCTATTTCCGCATCTTATCCATGTGACGAACGAGGAAAACCGGAAGTTTGCTTTGACGGAGGAGGACTACGATTCCATCTTTTCTCAATACAAAACCTGTGTCAGACAATACCTTTCGAGCTACTTGCGTTTTGGAATCGAGGACCTACGCTACCAGGGGATTTTTATGATGCTGGTAAGAAGGCTGGATGCCCATTATTCGTATGGCGAGACCTACTGCAGCAATGCGCTGCTCGAAAAGCGAGATTGGAAGGGCAGGCGCTATCCCTGCCTTTATATCAGGCAGGATGAACTGGGGGAGGACTGGCTTCAAAAACAGCAGGCCCTCATTGATGACCACTGTCCAGGCTGCAGGAATTGCCCTGTTTATGATATGTGCGGTAGTGCCTGCATCGTAAGCAAAAAACATTCTTTGGAGTGCGCCTTTTATAAAAAACTCTACGCATGGTTTAAACAGGAGCATAAGAACTTTCTTGAGGAAGTGAAAAACAGCTATGAATTCCATCTTTATCTTTACGAACGCAATCCATCAAGCGGACTGGATCCGATTTGATCTGGAAGGCGATTTCTTGACTTTTTGGTGCAATTCCCAGAAAGTGGCCTTTGACCTCCGGACATTGCAGGCGGGTTCTTCAACGGTCATCCTGAAGAACCCACGAACCGGCAGCGTCTATCCTCTTTTTAATTACAGGGAAATCCTTCAGATGGTGGATATGGAGCCACAGGAGTTTCTGCAATCTCTTCAGATAAACGCTTATGTGCAGATTGATAAATCAGGGGATGATACGTTTATCAAAGTGTTTCTGCCTGTAGAGCAGGACGAGCTTGAAAGCAGGACCCATAATTTTTCAAAGTTCCCTCATGTGACTATGGCTGACCTTCACAAACTGGACCGGCTCTTTAGCTGGAGCATCAGCAAAATTGATTTCAATATTTTCCGGGGAAGAATAGAGGGAACGCTGTATTTCAACTGTTCTTCCTTCTGGAAGGAACCTGTCTTCGTAAATCATGCAGGTCAATCCCAGGAGCTGAAGCAGGGAAAGAATTTCTTTTCCTTTTCATGGAGCCCAACAGAAGATCTCTACTGCGGGGCTATAAAGGGGCGGTATAAAGGTCGAGCGCTCCATGTTGTCCGACACTATCCGTAAGGAGGAAATAATCTCATGATGGTAAATGCTTACACATTCATCAATGCTGTCATCAGCGTTCTTGCTGTCTTTGGGTGCTGGCTCATCCTGCGTCCCCAGAAAATTGAGAACATGGCACTGCATAAAAGCATTGATAACAACACGAAAGCCCTGGAAGATTTGACGGGCCTCATCAACGAAATGCGGGTGGCACAGGCGGGAATCGAAACAAACATCGATAACCTCTGGCACCGTTACAAGGATTTGAAAGATGAAGTTGACAAGCTGAACAATCATATCGGAATGGGGAATCCGCCATGTTTGAAAAAATAAGGAACGGATTCTTTAAAGAGCTCGCCAATGCCAAGACAAGGCTTATGCAGTTCCAGCAACCCATCAAATACTTGATTCTTGGCTATCTCGCGATTGTGTTCATCTTTGTGGTTTCATACTATGGATTCTGGTTTTACCTGAGTATTACTGAAAAAATTCAACTGCCTGATCTCCTTGCGATGATCAAGGAACTTGTGGGGCCGGCAATGGTGGGGTTCATCTCCTTCATTGCCGGCTGTTTTGTTGACCTGAACGGGAATGGCATTCCCGACACTTTTGAAAAGGAGGAAAAGAAATAATGAAAGTTTTTATTAACCCGGGCCATGACCTGGAGTACGACAGCGGCGCCGTTCATCGTGACGATGCGGGAAACGTTGATCTTCGTGAATGCGATATGGCCGCCGATATTGGAGAACGGGTAAAGGGCTATCTTGAAGCCGCAGGCTGCGAAGTGAAGATGCTCCAGTCTGACAATCTTTGCCATGATAGTGATTACTATGACCGTCCAGTTGCAGTGTGTGATGAAGCCAATGACTGGCCTGCTGATATTTTCGTCAGCCTCCATTGCAATGCGGCAAACACGCAGGCCAGAGGAACTGAAACCTGGTGCTATTCCGATTTTGGACAAGGCGCTCTGCTTGCCGAGAAAATCCAAGACCAGATTGTAAAAAGCGTACCCACCATCGACAGAGGCGTTAAGGTAAATCCAGGACTTATGGTGCTCAAACATACGGATATGCCATCCGTCCTTGTTGAAACCGCCTTTATTGATAACGATGTGGATGCGCAGCTTCTTGTAGAAAAAAGCAATCAAATTGCGGCGGCAATCGCAAGAGGCGTGACGGATTATTTTTGTGCGCAGAGGTAAATTTGGATGGAAACGCTAAAGTATATCCTGGAATCCCTGAAATTGGATGATTCCTTTCTTTTGGGGCTGGTTTTGGGAGTAATTCTGGGAGAAGTCCTCATTTCTTTGCTTCTCTAAAAAAAATACATCCTAGGATCCTTTGAGAATAGTTTTCTCTAAAAGCACGACACTTGAGCCGTGTAAAACAAAAATGCCGTTAAAATCGGATTTTGTGGGTTATGGGAGCATTTTGAAATTTTGACGAATTGAAGAGAAAGAAGGTGGCGATTATTGAGGAAAAACGCTTGTATCTTGCTTATCTTATTGGCGCTGTTCTCGTTCTTACCTTCGGTTTCCTATGCTTCCGAATCCTATGTCATCGCGGAAGCGGAACTGACCCAACTCGAGAACAACTTAGACAGATTGAAAGTCATCAACAACAGGTTACAAAAGGAATCCAATCTGCAGAAGAAACGAATGACGGAATTGGAGACGCAATTGACCGAGGCACAGAACGAATTGAAAAAAGCAAAGGAACAATCCAATCTGCTAAGGAGTCAATTGAAAGAACTGGAGATGACCTCGACGAGGCAGGAAGAATCATTGAGGACTGCAAACGCATACTTAGAAATGTGCGAGAAAGAAAACAATAGAACGAAGCGTAGATTAAAGGCGCAGCGCAATGTGGCTTATACACTTAGCGCGGCACTCATCTACGCATATATACGGAAATAACTAAAGCCATGGCGCGGAAATTTGAATTCCTGCCATGGCTTATTTTTGGTTCTTTGTGTCAAATTTTTGGGTGCTAAAGTGTCTATGCACTCCTGGAGAGGACATGCACTGAGGACAGTGCGAGTCCTTTTTCGTTGCGTGTGTTAATGTACAAAATCCTATTACGAAAGCGCTCAAAATTGCAGGGATAGATAAGAGCACTCTTGATCTCTTCGTCCCAGTAGGTAAAGGACTTAACCAGAGAGTTCATTTCCGGTAAATCAGCGCTTTTTACCAGGTCTATCCATGCTGAAAGTGCCCAAGAAATGTTGGCATTATCCTTGAATCGAAGCACCTTGGAAAATGCGTATTTTAGCGCGTAAGCACATCTTAGACGAGGAGAACAGCGAAGGATTCCCTCCAGCTTTATAAGCTCTTCTTCGGTTAATTTCTCATATGGTTTCGTTAAGATTGTCTTGTTGGACTTAAACATTCGGCTATGGTGACAAAGGCGCTTTTGCTCTGCTTTGCGAACGCGCTCCATGGCCCATTGGACTAAGCGGATCATATGAAAACGGTCTGCCACGATGCGCGCCTTGGGGAAGATCGTTTTTATGACTGAACGGAACTGCATAGACATGTCCATTGTGACAAATTCTACTTTTCGTCGTTCACTCATGGGGAATTGATAGAAATACTGGAGCAGAGCCGGTGTGGTTCGTGCCGGAAGAATGTCCATTATACGCTTGTTTTCAGAGTCAGTGATGATGACTTGGTACTTCTGACCGGCAGCATTTCCTTTACATTCATCGATGGAAAGCACGCGGGGAAGGTGACTGGGACGAG
>ENA-OPBW01000256-OPBW01000256.1-human-gut-metagenome-genome-assembly--contig:-NODE-256-length-47020-cov-3.607878_pt1 | contig 47020 bp, 47 predicted proteins | sample MGYA00241070_ERZ501456 | MGnify/ENA primary metagenome ERZ501456 (study PRJEB25962, sample SAMEA2042624) | human gut metagenome | biome: human gut; feature: human-associated habitat; material: faeces...
TACCTCATTTCAAAACTCCTCCTTTTCCGGTCGTAATGACCGGCCGCTCAACAGAAGTTTCGACGCTAGGAGTATAACACAGGCGGATTTGCGTGTCATCGGCGAGAACCCGCCATCCGCCTGCCAGTAATATGACAAGCCCTTGCGGCTGCCTTTTGATTGAGATATACTAAGCCCGTAAAGTATCCAAGCCCTTCCGCTGGAAAGGCACAGTTTCCAAGTATTCAAAGCGTCCTTAGGCTTTATGCCTCGGGGCGCTTTTTTCATATAGATTCGGCCGTGTATTCGGCCCATAACTCATATCTTCGGAACGCGCACGCGCTCCGTTTTTATATGCCAAATTCAGCACAAAAGAAAGGAAATCGAACCATGAACGCACAGGAAAAGCGGCTCACGGAAGAACAAAGCGCATTTGCGGAAAAGCATCATCATGTGGTTATGGACTTCCTGCGGCGCAAACGGCTCCCGGAAAGTGAGTTTTACGATGTGGTGATCTTTCGGTATCTGAGGGCGGTGCAGCTCTACTGCATCAATCCCCAACTGCGCAGGTGCAAATTCGAGGCTATCGCCTTCAAGGCGATGGACTGGCAAATGAAAAGCTACTGGCGCAAGGCCTATAAAACGCTCGATAAGACGTTGAGCCTTGACTAGCAGCTTGCAGGCGGCGGATTGACGCTTCACGATGTCGTCCCCGCCGATGACTCTGACGCGGGCGAAGCCGCTTGCGACACACTGACAGCGGAGGCGTTGCTCGCGGCGTTGTCCGACGAACAGCATACGCTTCTTGGCCTGCGTCTCGACGGTTATTCCGTGAAGGAAATCGCAGGCCGCATGGGCATGTCATGTGCGCAAGTAGAGGATACGTTTTCCTGTATCCGAAGTATTGCAACAGCGATTGCGTGATGGCGCCACATTATACAAGAAACAGGAGGTGAAACAGTCTTTTTGAAGGACAAATCTATCATCCCTATCATATCTCAAAAAAGGAGTGAACCGAATGACGCAAACAGATACACCGGATATTCAGCGAATGAAGGAACTTATCGGCATTCTCAAACGTGCCGACACAGCCTACTACAAACATGACGCCCCCGTCATGACCGACAGGGAATACGATGCTCTCTATGACGAGCTGAAAATGCTGGAGGATGCCTCCGTCATTACTTTATCCGGCTCGCCTACGCAAAAGGTTTCAGGTGAAATACTGGATGGCCTTACGGAGGTGGAGCACACCCGGCCTATGCTCTCCGCCGCCAAGACCAAGTCGGTGGACGAGATTGTCCGCTTTATCTGCCGTCACGCAGCGCTTGTTTCTTGGAAGCTGGATGGTCTGACTCTTGTCCTCAGATACGAGAACGGCAAGCTGAAGCAGGCCATTACCCGCGGTGCTGAAGGGCGCATCGGTGAGGATGTGACACACACAGTCAGAGTCATGCTCAATGTACCTTTGACCATCCCGTACACGCAGCCTCTTGAGGTTCGCGGCGAAGGCGTGGTCGGCTGGGCGAACTTCGAGCAGCTCAACGGCGAGTTGGATGAGCCCTATACCCATCCACGTAGCTTGGCTGCCGGGAGCATCCGCAAGCTCGACGCGGCCAAGGTAAAGAACCGTATACTGGAGTTCGTGGCTTTTGACCTGATCTCCGGCGACAGCTTCACCTTGAAGCATGAGCAGTTGGCGTTCCTGTCAAAACTGGGCTTCGATGTGGTGCATCATCTCCCCTTGGGCGATCTGCCCACAGAGCCGCAGATCCGAGCGGTCATAGACTGGTTTAAGCCTGAGAAATGTCCGTATCCCGTGGACGGCCTCATTGTGGAATACGATGATATTGCCTACGGCGAGAGCCTGGGCGCGACGAACCATCACGAAAACCGCATCATGGCGCTCAAGTGGGCGGATGAGCTGTACGAAACCGAGTTTCTTGGCTTCGAGCTTGCTACGACCCGCACCGGCATGGTATCCATCACCGGAAAGTTCAAGGATGTGGTTATCGACGGCGCCACAGTTAATCGTGCCTATCTCCACAATCTCGACATTGTCGAGAGCTTTCAACTGGGGATCGGCGACAGGGTTCAGCTCTATAAAGCAAACCAAATCATCCCGCAGCTTGCCGAAAACCTCACGCGAAGCGGAACGGCGGCGCTCCCCAGCGCCTGCCCTTGCTGCGGTGAACCCATCATCGTAAAGGAGACCACCGGCGGCACACGCTTTCTACATTGCGTGAACACGGACTGTCCCGCGAAGCTGGTGGACAAGTTCGTGCATTTCTGTGAGCGGACCCGCATGAACATCGAGGGCTTGTCGGCAAAGACGCTGGAAAAATTCATCGATAGGGGCTGGATCAAAAGCTTCGGCGACCTATATGAGCTGGAACGATACCACGACGAAATCGTTAAAACGGAAGGGTTCGGTGAAAAGTCCTTTGCACGGCTTCAGGCCAGCATTGACAAGAGCCGGAGCTGCACACTGAACCAGTTCATTGCGGGGTGTGGCATCCATACCGTAGGCCGAACCGCCGGACGTGTCATAAGCCGTCACTTCGGCGGGGAGTGGGAAGCGTTCGAGCAAGCCATCAAGGACGGGTTCGACTTCACACAGCTTCCGGACTTCGGCCCCACCATGCATGAAAACATCTATTCCTGGTATTCCGACGCGAGAGTTGAAAAGCTATGGCGTCCGGCGATACAACATCTTAATTTCAGAAAGGAAATGACTACTATGGCAAACACGAGCAACCCCTTCTATGGTAAAACAGTCGTAGCGACCGGAAAGCTTGAAAACTACACCCGAGACGGCATTCAGACCCGGCTACTACAGCTTGGCGCAAAACCCGCAAGCGCTGTAAGCAAGGCTACTGATTTTTTGATTGTCGGCGAGAACGCCGGTTCTAAGCTGGCCAAAGCGCAGCAGCTCGGCGTGGCTACGCTTACCGAGCAGCAGTTTGAATCCATGCTGGCGTGACCAGCGCTAATAAAAAAGGGAGGAAACATCATGTCAGAAAGCAACGCAATCGCAACCATCAACAGTATGGAGGGTTTTCAGCGTCTTGCACAATTCAGCACTTCTGCCGCCGCCAAGGAGCTTGCCGGGTTCAATATGCGCTTTGACCGTGTCAAAGTGCCTTCCGGCGGAGGTTTGACATTCATGCTTCAGGAGCCTGATGCCAATGGTAACACCGATTTCCGTGAGATCAACGCCGTTATCCTGAAGCATCACCCCATGCAAAGCTACTTTCAAGGCAAGTATACCGGCGGCAATGCCCGTCCGGAATGCAGCAGCATGGACGGCAGTTTCGGTGTTGGCTCACCCGGAGGAAACTGCGCGAGATGCTATCTCAATCAGTTCGGCACTGCGGAGAACAACAGCAAGGCCTGCAAGCGCAAGCACAGGATCTATATTCTAAAGGAAGGTGAGATCTTTCCAATCATTCTCGACCTCCCTACGCTTTCTGTAGAAGGCTTTGGAAAATACCTGCGCAGGCTCTTGACCGTTGGCAAAGACCCGGGTGCTATCGTGACGCGGTTTGCGCTTAGAAAGGCGGCCAATAAGGGCGGAATGGACTATTCACAGGTGACCTTTACAGAAGGGCGTGACCTTTTGCCCGAGGAGCTTACCGCCGTGCGCAGGCTTGCCGCTCAGGTACAGGCGTACAGTTCTTCCGTTGATTACGATGCCGACGAGCCGGACACTGTGAGCGGGGATGTCATACCCGATTACGATCCAGAAACCGGTGAACTTCTGGCGCCTGCCGTGCAGGGCTTCTGATTTTACCATTAACCCATTTGCAGCCGGGCGTCTTTGGGCCCCCGGCTCTTCTTTTAGGAGCTTGTTTATGTTAAAGGATAAAGATTTATTTCTCAAAGCGGAGACGCAAACTGCGCTTTGGCTTCCATGGGACACGGTTGGCCAGCTTATCGGCGATAAGTTGGAAAAGCTTTTGCAAATGACATTTCACGTTCGAGCGGAATACCGCGATGCGGACTACTGGTATTGCGAGTTTGGGATGAATTACATTGATATTTTTACGCAGGAACGGCTGTTTATGGCTATTGACGCTATAGAGGATGAACGGCAGGAGATGATGGGCTGCGGCGGTGCGCGAGACGGCAGCGGTTTACCTGTCAATTCACTTGGTATGGAAGTTTCAAAGAAGATACTCTTGCTGGCACTTGGCGTTGATAATATGTGTATTATTTCTCTGTCTACAGATAGCGGCACGGTTTATATATACACCGTTTCGGATATAACGATTTATGAGAATACGGCGGATATGAGCCTGCCCGTCATGGACGGGAAAACGTTTGTGTTGGTGACCTGCTATCCGTTTAGATATAGCGGTCATGCGCCGGGGAAATGCATAGTAACGGCGCGGCGCATTGGCAGAAAGCAAGTAATCGCCGCTTTGCACCTTTGCGACTTCGCCTGCGAATGATTATAGTGTTATTTATTAAGGTATTTTGAAAGGAAGATTGCCATGTTATCTTTTGAAAACGTACTTGATTGTTTTGCGCTGGTTATTCAGACAGGAATCTGCGAAGTGCTGCTAACTCGCCACGGATATGTGGTAATGGAGTGGGACGAGGAAGAACGCGAATGGTTCAACGTAACTCATTGCGATACTCCCGCGGCATTGCGCGAAGCAATTCTTTCGGCGTATGAAGGATATCTTCAACTCTCGCTCATCACGGATTGCCACAACCCCACCGAAAAAGAAATACGCACGATACAAAAAAGGAGCGCTGATTTGCGGCTCCTTTGCAATGCACACGGCAAGATGACGGTTATCTGACGCCGGCCTGCTCCTTTTCGCGCAGCGCTTCCAGTACGCTCAATATGAAATGCAGGGACGCTTCATCAGATACGTCCAGCAGGCGGTCTATCTCTTTGCGAGTATCTGTGCGCGCGCTTTCGTTTTTGCTGAAAACAACGCCGTCCAAGGATATATTCAAGATTTTGGTAATCTCGAACAGTATTTCAATCGATGGCTTACGATGGCCGCTTTCGATATGCTTTACATGCGTTGGAGAAACCTCCAGCATTTCTGCCAGCTCTTCCTGAGTAATTCTCTTATCCTTGCGCTCGTTGCGGATGGCTTCCCGCAGCAGCGCCAGTTCCTTTTCACACTTCATATTCATGCTCCTATATTTATTAGCTTAGCGTACCCATATCAGATTGAAAATTAGCTCAGAGTATTTTAAAATATCTCTTACAGCTAACTCGATGTGAAGCAGAAGAACGCAGCACGGTGTTCAATAACATCGCATATAACTAATTGGTCAGGAGATGATTGCTTTATGTGTGAAAAGAAATGGTTGAAGGAACTGCTGAGGGCGCTGGATGGTCATACGGCTGCTTCGCTTGCTGAGGCGGAGAACACCCTCTCACGAGGGTTTAAGCCCGTTGATGTTTTTATCGCTGAAGTGAGGCAGGCTGCTGATCGGCTAAATGATGGCGAGCAGCGGGAATGAAAAGACCTTTGTTCTTTGTGAGATAATATATTTTGGAGATTTATGACAGATTTTTCCTTCCTGATGTGTCATAATAAATGTGTCAGTATGCTCATTCGCTTCAATAAAGCTAAATGTGTTGCGAAAGATTTTGCCGGCTGCGGTGTCTATATAGGAGATGATAAATTCCGGCGTGCGTACTGTCATACTTATCCCTAACCTGCACAGGAGGGACTGCTTGGACGTCATCGAGTATTTTGAAAGGAACTATAAAAGTTTGCTGTTATGCGGGGTCATGATGATCAAAGATGTAGACAGGGCGCAGGACATTCTACACAACGTAGCTGTTACTTTGCTTGCGAAGCAGGATGAGTTAAGCGACTTGAAGCATCCGGGCGCTTATGTAACGCAGTGCATATATCGCACAACACTGAATTACTTGCGAAAGGAATCCAGATCGGAGGCTTATGACCCTGTAGTTCTATCTGAAATATGCCGCCATCCCGATTCTGACGTTGCATATGATTATGTAGAGTGGGTGATATCGATTGAGGCGTATTTACAAAAATACAGTCCAGAGATGCGGCAGATATTTATCGAACACTACCTTGATGGGGTGCCGATAGAAACCATTGCGAAAAAATTGAGTTTAACACCAAACGCTGTTTCGCTGCGGCTTAAACGTATGCGCGATTCCCTGGCAAAAAGTGCGCCCGATGTGTTTAGGCATATAGATGTTTTGACTCTGCTGTAATGAGGTATAAAGCAATGAGCAAAATAAGAGAGAAAATGATATGGAACAGAATGAAGAGGCTCGCCGCGGCGCATCCGTTCTTTCATCGGAAGAATGGATTACTGTCCATGCGCGAAGCAAAAACCCTGCTCCGGGAAAAAGAGATTCCTGACGGGCAGGAAGTAGTGCGCCGGGCGAGAATCGAGCTTGGCATACCTGAGCCTGTCTCCAGTGCAACCATATCATCAGGGAAAACGCTTTTCAGCACCGTGAGTAGAGGACGCTATTTCGTTCTGCGCAGGGGATTGATATGTTTGTCGGTGCTGTTAATTGTATTTGGCCTTTTCACCATGACAGAAGCCGGCACTGCATTTGCAAAAGGTATCTACAATGTCATTGTCAGCGTGTTTGACGGCTCTCTGTTGTCCCGCAATGAGGACGCCGAGGGATATGTGAAACCGATCGATTTTACGACGCTCCCCGCAGAGTTTGAAAGTCTGGAGGCTGTTGCAGAAGCTACCGGACGGCAGATTGTAATCCCGGGCAGCAGTGACAGCACTATGCTATCGTTTACAGCACATATGATAGGGCAGAAAATGCTTGTAGTAAAGAGTCAATATATTGTCGATGGGAAAGAATATGCCATTGTACAGTCTCTTTATAATGATTCTGCACTTTGGAGTGGGGCCAATAGCACAACGGGAGACAGCATAAATACAATAGAGCTGACAATTGGGATTAAAGCATATTTGTCAACAATGGAGGACGGTACGGTGTATGCAGAAGCATTTGACACGGGGCATGATTTAAATATAAGCAGCACAATGTTATCCGTTGAAGAATTGAAAGAAGTTATAATGAACTTAAAATATGTGAGTTAAAACACAAACAGGCTGCCGCAACTGGCAGCCTGTTTTCATGTTTAATCTTTATTATTACGGAATCCATTTGCTGGAAGTTTCTGATGTTACGGAATAGCTCGTGCCATTTTTTGAAGAAGTATGCGTACCAGTAACCTTATAGTAGTGTCCGCCATCTACGGTTTTTGTTCCTGACGCATCTGCATAGTCAGTATTTCTTAGCTGGCTGGAAGCTCTCGCTACTTCATACCAGGTAGTCCCTCGCTGTTCCCAGAGAATTACTGTTATGCCTATGGTGTCCTCTGTTTGAGCGGATGTGGAGTATCCGCCAAACGATACTGAGCGCCCGGTGTTATCAAAATAGCAGCGGCCGCCGGCCTGGCGGGTTGCCGCTAAAGCTGCGGTACAGATTGAAAGGCACAGGATAAGGATAAGCGCAAGGGAAAGGATTCTTTTCTTCATATTAGAAGCCTCCTAAAATATATTTGCGGTTGAACCGCTGCTTATATGACACCCCAACTACGAAAAATCTTTCGCCGGTTTCAAAAATATATTTTTATTTATTTTGGATTTTTATGACAGATTTACCCCTTCCTCAGGTGTCTATATAGCAGAGATTGCTGAATCTCAATTCAAAAGCCGTTTATAACCCGGCGGCCAGGGAGGGATGCTTATGATTGTCCATATATGAAAAAACCCCTGCATATTGCGAGCGGGCAGCTCACATCGCAAAGGGCGATGGTGATTTGCAAGGGTATGGCTAAATTGTATCTTATGTTCCACGAAAAAACAACTACGGTATTTGAAAGGAGATAAATTATGAAAAAGTTGCTTTCAATTATTCTTTGCTTTTCTTTGCTTGCTGCTTGGGGAACAACTGCCTTTGCCATGGAACCCACACCTGAATGCAAGGAAGCACCGCCAATTAGTGTAGATGCTACCAATGTTGATATTCTCTACGAGTCTTTCATGAGAGGTGATAATCCGCCTACCAGCACGACTACGTTACCTTATAGCGCAGCAAGCAGTTCTACTGGGATTAATAGCTATGTCTATACTAACTATAAGTTCAAGCCTAGTAGCCTCGGAAAAATTCACACAACCTTCACTGGCAATTCTAACCCTAAAGGCAATTCGGTAACCGTAGATATATATCTTTATGATGCCACAGCCGGCAATGTTGAAGTCGCATCATATTCTTTAGGCTCAGCTACCGCATGGAGCGGTCAAGGTGTCAGCTGGTACAACCTGAACACCTCACATTATTACTATTTCAAAATCGTAAAATCTGTGGGAAGCGCTCGTCTTGTTTTTACCCTTGATTGCGTTGCTCAAAACTGGTAAATTCAGAGTGATTAAGGATGAGGGAGGCGTATACGCCTCCCTCATATCTAATCCACGATAAATACCCCATGATGCTCAAAACACACAATTACAAATTGATTACATTTTTGCGGTAGATTTTACTGGGAAAGGACTAATATAATAAAATACAAAACACGGAGGGGTAATATGAGATGAAAAAGACGATCGTTGTTTTGTCTATGATAATGATAATTGCCATCACCGCAATCGGGTGCCAAAAAACGCCGGAAAGCCCACTTATAATTGGGAAAAGCAGCGATGATCTAATTGATAAGGCCGGCGAAGGATTAGGCGATGAAAGCGTAGCCGAAAAAGTGAGCGCCCCGCTGCGATATGAAGCGGATTTTATAAGCCCCGACGGAATGACAGCCGTTTCGGTAAATGCCGCAGTCGATGTGCCGGAAGCCAGCACGGCACCAATTATCAGAATAAGCACAGGCTCCATATCCCAAGAGCAGGCAGATGTGCTGCTGCATGAGCTCGTCCGTTCGAAATTGTACGACCCATATTCCGCGCCCTCAAAAAGCAGCATTATGAAACAGATACTCATAGCGCAACAGCAGCTTTTTTCCGGCCCCTCTGATGAGGATTTAAGGATGACGCACTATGGCAAAAACGGAGAAATCTTGACATGGGAAGAATGGATGCAACAATCTATCGCCGCTTTATATCAGGAGTACAACGCGGCGGACGATGCGCAGGATGCCCCTATCTCGGGTTTGTTCGAGGTCGATGATGAAGGTTTTGCATTGATATACGGCGAAGGTATATCGTTAGAGTTTGGTTATGAGGGCATACAGATATATAACGGACAGGGTTTAGGTAATTCCCGCGCTTTATATTCGCAGAACACGGCTCCGGACGGCTTTGTAATGAGCTATGTCACAGCGGAAAACATAACTCGGCTTGATAAGTCAATAAGCCTGGAGGATATTCCGCAAATTACCATTTCGCAGGAAAAGGCAAAGCAGCTGTGCGACAGCTTGACCGAAAAGCTGAATATTCCCTTTATGATGCACTATTCAACAACAAAAGAATACGGCGGCGCAGGCGGAACAAATCCGGTCAGATGCTGCTATGTGCTGCGGTATACCCGCGATTTTAACGGGCTGCCCATCACCTATACCTCGAATAGAGGCGACGCTATTACGGATTCGGGTACTTATAACGAGCCGTGGCCATATGAAACGCTCACATACTATGTGAACGATGACGGCATCGTTGGAATGTGGTGGGAGGCGCCCTATTCAATTCTTGAAAATGTTACCGAAGATTCCTCTCTTATCCCTTTCAGTGAAGTGGAGAAGATTTTTGAGAAAATGATCGCCGTAAAATACGCAAACACGCAAAGCATTATCACCATTGAAAATATACGCTTCGGCTATGCACGCGTTGCGGAACAAAACCGAAGCGGAAGCGCGCTCCTGGTTCCGGCATGGGATTTCTTCGGAACGATTTCGGATTTCAACGGTATCTCGCGGTCCGACTACGGAACGAGCCTTATTACCATCAACGCCATCGACGGCAGCATAATCGACAGAGGATTGGGATATTGACAAACAGGAAATATGCTTTTGATACAAGGCGGACATATGGTAAACTGCTTTTATAAACGGAGGGCGGCAGCATGAAAAACAGGATACTCATCGTTGAAGACGACCACGCTATATCCGACGCCGTAGCGCTCAATATGCAATTCGTCGGCTATGGATATGCCGTGTTTGACGATGGAAAAAAGGCCGCGGATAGCCTTGCGGACGACCATGCCTTTGACCTTGCTCTCTTGGACATCATGCTTCCCGGTATCGACGGCTTTGAGCTGTTTTCCTATATGGAGAAGTATAATATTCCCGTGATATACATGACCGCAAAGACGGACTCCGCATCGGAAATCAAAGGCCTTATGGACGGCGCGGAGGATTATATCGTCAAACCCTTCGATGTGCTCACGCTGATGGTTCGCATTGAAAAGGTACTCAGGCGCACCGGCAGGCTAAATACGATTTACCGTATTCATGATATTGAGGTAAACAGCGAAATGCGCATTGTAACAAAGGCAGGGAAAACTGTTGAACTTCAGCCGCTGGAGTTTGACGTATTGCTAATGCTACTAAAAAACAAAAACCTGACCGTATCACGAGAGCAGCTCCTTTCCGATGTATGGGGTTATGAATATACGGGCGAAACCCGCGCAGTAGATGTAAAGATATCCAGTCTGCGCAAAAAGCTGGATCTGGGCGATGCAATACGGGCCATACCTAAACTGGGATACCGATTGGAGGAACGATAGAATGAAGCTGTGGCAAAAGACGTCTCTTATCTGCATTGCCATACTGCTCGTTGTTGTCACCATCTGTTCAGCCGTGCTTCTTTTCCATTGCAAGAACAGCATACTGGAACTAACTTACAGTCATGCGAAAGATAGACAGCGAGGCCTTGCTTCTTCTTTCGGTGAGATGGCGGGCTATTATCTTGCGGAAGGCGATTCGCAGGCACTGGAAACCTCCCTTGTAAGCTACTGTTTTTCCCGCTTTGCCGATTCGTTCTCCGTGCTGATGCGCGGAAACGAAACACTCTGTTCCGGCGTATCGGTCAATCCGCGTGCGCTTCTCCCTCTGCCCGAAAACGAATCTGCTGTGAAGATTGCGGAGCAGGAAATAGACGGGCGCAATGTGCTTATTGTAGGCAGCCTTGTGACAGTGAGAAACACGCCCTATGCCGTATATGTCATTGAGGATATCTCCACGACATATAACAGCATCGCAAGCCTGGCGTGGATATTCGCCGCAGTAAGTCTTGCCTGCATACTTATTGGTGCGGGTTGTATTGCACTTATCATGCGACGCAGCACAAGGCCGTTGACTGTCCTTGCAAATACAGCGCAGCAAATTGCAGATGGCAATTATTCAATACGGGCTGATGTTCATACAAAGGATGAGATAGGTACTCTTGCAGGAGATTTTAACCTTATGGCGGAAGCCGTGGAGGCACACATAGAAGAGCTCAATGAAACTGCCGAACGACAAAAGCTTTTTATTGGTGGTGTGACCCATGAATTCAAGACACCTCTCACAGCTCTCTTGCTCCATGCGCGTATGTTGCGCCGAGCCAACATGTCCGAAGATGAAAGGGACAATTCTCTTGCGCACATTGAGGCCCAATGTGAATGGTTGGAGCGACTAGTACAGACGCTTTTGAAACTTATCACCTTAGAACGCAATATAGAGTTAAAGCCATGTGCCATTGACATGCTGTTTGATGGAGTAAGGCAAAATACACAAAAAAGCCTTGCCGACAAGGGTGTCTCACTAATCATGCATTCAGACGGTGGAACACTAAAATGCAATTCGGACCTTATACAGTCTCTGCTCATAAACCTTGTGGACAACGCGGCAAAGGCATACAATGCGGACGCGGCGGACAAGCGGGTTTTACTCACCTTTTCAAACAACACGATACAGGTCAAGGACTTTGGCCGCGGCATTCCGAAGGAAGCGATGAAGCGCATATTCGAGCCGTTCTACATGGTGGACAAATCCCGCAGCAAAAAAGCGGGCGGCAGCGGCCTTGGCCTTGCGTTGGTCAAAAGAATAGCGAACGCCCACGATGCGGAGCTAATAATTGAAAGCAACATTGAAAAAGGCACGACTGTTTGGGTGCGCTTTTAATAATTACATTTTAATTACAGCTTGATGATGGATTTTGCATCGGCGCTTCCAGTATAATTTAGGCAACGACAGCAAAGCGAGGTATTTCAGATATGAAAAAGGTAATTGCTATATTGCTTATCGCGGTTATGGCACTTGGCACCGCCGCCTGCCAGAAAACGCCGGAAAGCCCGATTGTAGTTGGTAAGAATAATGAGAAGCTGATTGAAAAAGCCGTTACATCCAGAGATACTCCTTTTTCAGCGCCCAGCCGATATTCTGCTGATGAGCCATTAACGAACCCACAAGGCAGTCTTACCGTCAATGTTGATGCCGCAGTTATTGTGCCTAATTCTGACGGGCTTTCTACTGCGCGTGTCGAAAAGCATCTTTTTACAGAGGCGGAATGCCAGACATATATTGCAGCATTGTTTGACGGCCAAACCACCTATTCCGGCGATGTATTCGAGACAAAAGCATATTATCAGCAAACAATTTTAGATTGGCAGAGACAGCTTGCTTTAGAAACAGATGAACAGAAAAGGCAAGAAGTACAAGGAAGCATTACAAAATTTCAAATGGCAATGGAGAGTCTGCCTGAAGGAGAAGGGTTGGTGGAAGCTCCTATCGAATTCTCTACCACTTTAAGCGGGGTGCCAACCATATTTCTTGTATCAGACGGCAATGATGGTAAATACAGAAAAATATTTATTGAAAATAATTCGAGTACGAACCAATACCGTCTTATATATTCAATAGGTCAGAATGATTATGCTAAGATAGGCAACCTGTGGAATGTCGCTGTAAGAAGCGACATTAAACACGGAACCGACGAATATGGCAGCCCTGATCTGCTACCCGCACCTTCGATTGAGCAAAATCAGGCAGTTAATGCTGCAAACGAGTTGCTAAGTTTAATGGGAGTATCGGATTACTCATATAAAACATCCTCACTTGTATTTGGCAGTATTAACGGAACAGTACAAAAGGCATATAGACTGAGTTATTCAAGAATATTGGGAAACAACTCTTTTACGTTAACTTCCGCTCCTGCCGGCGGAGGCGGCGCTATTGACGATGGCAAAGGTGGCCATATAGAGGGCTGGGAGTACGAGAGCATGACATTTCTCGTAAACAACGATGGTATTGTCAGCATGGAATGGATTAACCCCTACGATGTCAGCGAAGTCATAACAAACAATACATCAATGATGGACTTTAACGACGTTATGGATATATTTAATAAAATGATTGTCGTAACAAATGCTTATTTAAGCGATGATATGTCCAAAACAATCAATGTTGATAGAATCGAACTTGGCCTTATGCGAATCACAGACCCCGCCACAAGAAGTTCCGGTCTTGTCATTCCGGTATGGGATTTCTTTGGTAACGTAACGACTGCATTCAAAAATGGAGAAAAATCCTATTCCGAGTTAGATGATGATCCACTCAATTCCGTTTTAGCAATTAATGCAATAGATGGAACGCTGGTTGACAGAAGTAGAGGATATTGAGTTGAAAAGAGTAGTCTATAGCAGGCATGACCGCATGGAAAACCGCCATGCCTGCTTTCCTATTACCCAAAACCGTGGAAAGGAGGGAGGAAAACATGAAAAAATCCCTGCGCGCCAGCCTGCGGCAGGCCATATTCAGCCGTGGGTTCATCATCAGTACAGTCGGAACCGCCCTGATACTCCTTCTTTCCTCGGTTCAGGGAATACTTGCGGGCTTCCGCTCGGCGGAGCTGCTTTCCCCCGGCTTCCACAGCGACCTTATCATGGGCGCGCTGTCATCGGAGACCATGGCGCTGGCCCTGCCCATACTCGCCGCGCTGCCGTATACCGCGTCCTTCATTGACGATGTTAAGAGCGGCTTCATAAAGGAATACCTGCCCCGCACCACCGTGCCGCGGTATATCGCGGGGAAGGCCGTGGGCTGCGCCGTTTCAGGCGGGCTGGTGCTGGCATTGGGGATATTCATAGCCTATGGCTTTGCCGCGCTCATGTTCCTGCCAATGGAAGCCTACCCTAAGGCCGGAGAAACCGTGCCGAATTACTTCGGCAATCTAATGGAGACTGCGCTCATGTTCTTTGCCTCGGGGGCCTTCTGGTCGCTGACGGGCATGACCTTCGCCGCGCTTACCGACAGCAAATACATGGCCTACGCCTCGCCCTTCGTGCTGTTCTATCTTCTCATAATCCTGTATGAGCGGTACTTCGATAAGCTTTTCGTGCTTTATCCGCGGGAGTGGCTCAACCCGTCCCCAAGGTGGGTGTTCGGTAAAATAGGCGTGGCGGTGCTGCTGACGGAGTTCAGCCTGCTGATGGCCCTTGCCTTTGCATACGCCGCGAAAAGGAGGCTGGAGAGGATATGAAGCCGAAACAGATCGTCGCCGTGACCCAGTATAACTTCTGCCGTTGGCACAAAAACCCAAGAATAGTAATCACCTTCTGCCTTGCGTTCGTGCTTTGCTTCCTGCTTTCGGACAAGGCTGTGAAGTTCGCCAAGGAGTACGATACCACCATGCAGCTTGTTGAGGCCTTCGTGTGGACGTTTGGGGACAGCAACTCAATACTTCTTTCCTCGCTGCTATTGCTTCTGCTCTTTGCGGACATGCCGTTCATATCTAGCGCCACGCCCTTTTACCTTATGCGTATAGACCGCAAAACATGGCTCACGGGGCAGGCGGCGTATATCGCATTGGCAACGCTTATATACCTTGCGTTCATACTGGTTTCCACCTCCCTGGTCTGTATGCGGCAGAGTTTCATAGGGGATATGTGGTCTGAGACCGCCGCAATCCTCGGCTACTCCGGCGCGGGGCAAAAGGTAGCCCTGCCTGCGCTGGTGAAAACGCTTGAAATGAGCCGCCCGTATGAGTGCATGGCGACAATATTCCTGCTGATGCTGCTTTACACCCTGCTCATGGTGTTCATAATGCTGCTGTTCAATTTAAGACACGGTCAGCTTGCGGGGATAGCCGCCGTGTTCGCGTTCAGCCTGTTCGGCTTTCTGCTGAATCCGCAGACCATCAAGGCTATATTCAAACTGCCGGATGAGCTTATGTACAAGGCGAACGTTGCCGTGGGCTGGCTATCGCCGCTGAATCAGGCAACGTATCATATGCACAACTTCGGCTACGATCTTTTGCCAAGGCTTTGGCAGACGTATTTTATATTCGCAATGCTCATCGCCCTGTGCTTTTTCCTTTCCCTTCGGGCGGTGCGGAATTATAACTTTAACTTTGGCGGTACTGAAGCATGAACATTATTTCGGTCAAAAACCTATCCAAGGACTTCGGACAGGAGCGGGTATTAAAAAGCGTCACCCGCGATTTTGAAAAGGGAAAAATCCACGGCATCGTGGGCAACAACGGCAGCGGCAAAACCGTGCTTATGAAGTGTATATGCGGCTTTCTCATCCCCACCGAGGGCGAAGTCATAGTCAACGGCAAGCGGGTGGGCAAAGACGTGGACTTCCCGCCCGGCCTCGGCATCATCATCGAAACGCCGGGATTTCTGCCCAACATGACCGGCGTGAAGAACCTTGAGATATTGGCTTCGCTGAATAAAAAGATAGGGCTTGAACAGATCGCGGCTGCTATCCGCCGCGTGGGGCTCGACCCGCTGATGAAAAAGCCCGTTGGCAAGTATTCCCTCGGTATGCGCCAGAGGTTAGGAATAGCCCAGGCCATAATGGAGGATCCCGCGCTGCTCATTTTAGACGAACCGCTCAACGGCCTTGACAAGCACGGCGTGGCGGAGATGAGAAAGCTCATAAAGGGGCTCAAGGAGCAGGGCAAGACGATACTTCTTGCCAGCCATAATCAGGGGGATATAGACGAGCTTTGCGACACCGTGTGCGAGATGGACGCGGGAGTTATGACCATGATACGGGAGGAAAGTATATGAACCGATTATTTGCGGCGCTTATGGCAATATTGCTGCTTGCGCTGCCCGCTGCCGCCTTTGCTGAGGGCGAAACGCCGCCCGCGGAGACCCAAGCGCCTGTAACTACACCGGAGCCCACGCCGGAGCCTACTCCGGTGGCGGATAAGCTGATAATAGACAGCTGGAATCTGTACGACGGCATGGATAGAACCTACGGCGCGGGCTATGTGCCCCGCATAGTGAACGGATGCTGTTACATTATATTCCCGCTTATAGGCGAAACCTATGACGGCAAGGTGACGGTAACGGCCGACCTTGGCGCGACGGCGGACAGCCCCTTCGTATTCGGCAACTATTCGCAGACCGCAGCCGGCTGGGGGCGGTATGTGTTCATGTTTGAAATACCGCTCGTTAAGGGGCGGATAAACGGCTCCTACCCCGTGACGCTGAGGGCGGACTACCTCGACGTGCTGGGCCAGCAGAAGCAGCAAAGCTTCACGCTGTACGTAACCATATCAGACGGCAAGAATCCGCCCAACCCGAACGACGTGCCGAAGCAGGAGGTTGAAAAGCCGGAGCTGTTCATATCGGCCTGCGAGATAAATCCAAACACCGTCACAGGCGGCGACGGGTTCACGGCTACTGTCACGATAGACAACATTGGCGCGATACGCGCCCGCTCCGTGCGGCTGTCCTACGGGAGCGAGGCGGCGGGGATAATACCCGCGGACACGAACAGCGCGATGCACTTGGAGAACATTGCAAGCGGCGAAAGCACAAGCGTTTCATTCGCGCTCCGCACCGCCGGAGACGTGCTTGCGGGCGAGCAGCCCTTTTACGTTACGCTGGACTACGTTGACCTTTACGGCGGAGTGTATACCAACACGCGGACATTCCTCATCCGCGTCACCCAGCCCGCAAAGATGAGCTGCGACCCCGTATCCCTGCCGAAGGAAGTCACCGCGGGCGAAACAATCTCCCTGCCCGCCAACGTGTTCAACATAGGCAAAAGCCCGCTCAGGAACGTCATGGTGAACCTGACCGGCGCGGGGCTTTTCCCCACCTCCAGCGTGTTCTTGGGGGACATTCAGCCCGGGCAGGCGGGCTACGGTGAGATGAAGGTGTTCGTGGGTATGCTCTCCATGACGGAGGGCTACACCGAAAGCTACGGCAAAACAAGCGCCGTCTACACCGTTACATACACCGACGACGCGGGCGAAACCCACACCGCCGAGCAGCAGCTTTCCACCGAGATAAAGCAGCCGGTGATCGCCGGAGAAAAGACCGACGCCGAGAAAAAGGCCGAGGAGGAGCAGAAGCGCGCCATGAGCCAGTGGTGGATAAGCGCCCTTGCGGCCTTCGCAGTTATCGCGATAATCGTCGCGGTGATTGTGGTCAGTAAGTTTGCGAGGATGATGAGGATGAAATAGCTGTATGGCGGTGTCTGTTATTAGTATATAAAAAATACGCTTTTGGCGACAGATTTTCCTGCGTCAGCGTGTCTTATATATAGCGAAAAAGGAGGTGGTTCCATTGAAGGAATAAAAAAGCCCTTGCAAATCATAATTGAGCAAGCTCATTGCCATTTGGCAATGCAGAGTTGCAAGGGCTAAACATGAATATACCTGTTCTTGCCCAAAACTCAAAGATTTAGAAAGGAGAAGGATATGAAAAAAATAATTGCAATAGCTCTTGCGCTGGTAATGGTCTTTGCAATGGCCAACGTTGCACTTGCATTTGAGGCATCTGATTATACTCTTGGCGCGAATAGCACAACGCCGGCGAGGGCACTCAAGAACATATCACGCGAGTTTTCTGCTTGGTACGCATCTGGAACGTTTGGTGGTAACAGCAGTAAACGGCTTACTGTAAGGCCATACAAGGCAGGATCTACCACGGCGATAGCAAGCCATGCCTATACATTTACAATAAGCCAAGTATCCGGCGGGCATGACTACACAACGCTTTATAGTAGTTTGGATGTGTATGCGAATACTAATGGTGGAGGCGCAAGCCTTACGGGATACTGGAGTTTCTAGTTAGATAAGCGTCGGCTAATCGTCAATATAATATGGCGATTAGCCACACTATACAATCACGGAGGATAGCTTTATGCCAAATAAACCCAATAAGCATCGATTGCCCGTAGGAACCTTAGCTTTAGTTGTTTTATTGCTAATCCTGTCTGCCTGCCAGCCTACTCCTGAAAAAGAACCTGTTGTTGTTAAGACGGAGGACTACGTAGCAGAGACTATACAGCCGAAAGATGGAACTCATGATAAATACGATGCACCGAATAACGTGGAGTTCCACAATGAAATAAGCGGATTAGATTTGACTATAAATGCGCCTGTAGTTATACCTCAAACAGATGTATATCCGGTTGCGGAAATTGAAAAAGCGGCATTTGATGAAACATATTACCGGAATGTGATGCGATTCTTTTATCCGGACGAGCAGTGGGTAGAAACTCCCCAAGAAACGAAACGGGATATTCTTGAAAGAATGTCTTATTTAACGTCTTTAGCGGAAGAGAGCGATACTGATATAGCCAATGAACTTATAGAATTGCAACAACGGTTAGCAACAGCTCCCGATGACAGTGCAGCTATTCCCTTCTCTTTCAATGATTTGCCGGGAAAGACTTTTTTTGAAGCATATCACTACAATGAAAATACGGCGACATACGCTGTTTTAGTTGCACAGATGAATGGCAATACCTATCAATATAGACGTGATAGTGATTCATACTGGGTGCGAGAAAGCAATGCGGAGACTTTAGAACAGAAAAATGATTTTACATCCACCAACCCCAAATTGGAAAGCGAATCTGCGATGGAAATTGCCCAAGATGCTATGAAAAATTTAGGCGCGGACTCAAACATGAAGTTTTCTTTTATGGAAAAGGCGATTGCATATAACGACAAAGGCCTGCAAGGGATCGGATGGATAATTTTCTTTATTCGTGATTGCGGAGGATTACAGGCTACCTACATGGATGAATGGCGAATATGGAAAGGCAGCCCACCGCCAAGTAATGCTGCGCCTTGGGAAAGCGAGTATATGTATATTATTGTAGATGAGAATGGTAAGATCGCACAGTATGATGTTCGTGGAGCTGGCGAGCAAGTAGCTATTATTGCTGAAAACACCCAGCTTATGCCTTTTGATGATATTTTGGATCGGATTAAGCAGCAGCTTGTCTATAATCATGCTTATCAAGAGAATCACGTGGAAGAGTATTCGGTTATAGTCAACGAAATCCGGTTGGCGTGTGCGTTGATAAATGTTAAGGATCGTCGAGACATAGGTCACCTCGTTCCAACGTGGGAAGTGATGTATGAGTTTCACGAACGCCTTAAAGGAGAGAATGAGCCCACTGTTTACCACTGCCGTGTTTGTTTGAACGCAATAGATGGTAGTTATATTGAACCCAAGGCATATATCGGCAGGATAGCACAATGACTGCTTGGGCTCAAATGCATTGATCTGATCTAGCGGAGCAAAAAGTGACAGGCAACCGAAAAAAGGCAAACGGCTTTTAATCTGTCCTTTTGCATACTTTTTTCTGTTATTTTCTTGCAGTAATTAGGAGTTCGCAAAATGCTAGATGCCCGCGAATCGTTTGCCAGCGGCAATCGCATACCCCGTCTGCATACGCCAACTCCAGGGTAAGAAAAATGATACCTGGTGTACCGAAGCACCTGACGAATTTGACAAAAAACGCAACGGAGGAGTTGCGCTGAATCATGCCCAAAGCATTGTTGCTTTGGGCATTTTTATGCTCCTTCATTTAGCCCAAGTAAGGCTCCGTTGCCGCTCCCCACCGCCCTCCGTTTGGATTTTCACGCGACATCAAACAAAAAAATCCAAACGGAGGACAACAATATGACAACCATCAACCTGAAAGACCACTACCCGTGGTACACCGAGGATACCTTCAAGGAGGTTCCAGACGAGATCGCCGCGTTTCTTGATGAGGATAGACGGCTTCAGATCAACTACGCGCAGTACATCCGCGACAACAAGGCGTTCTATTCGCTGGACGCCGGCGACGGCATTGAGGCGGGGGCGCTGAATCTGCCAGAACAGCCGGACGAGGCGCTGGAGCGCATGGAACTGGAGCGGCTGCTGAAAGAGGGACTGGCGCAGCTCACAGAAACCCAGCGGCGCAGGCTGCTTGCCTCTGTCCTTGGCAAAATGACCGCCGTTGAGATTGCAGCCGCCGAGAGCGTCAGCAAAGCGTCTGTCGGAGAGAGTATCAATAGGGCCATTGTCCGGCTCGAAAAAATTCTCAGAGAATTTTTCTAAAACACCCTTACTTTTGCCCGATTTTTCTTGAGGTATATGAGAGGGATATTATTATCGCTCGCCTCTGCTCCTTGAAAACCGCATAGACACCGGCATCAGCACAGACCCCGCGCGGCCAGACGGCCAAGCGAAGAAAGGCGCGCCGCCGTGACGACAGACCTCCCGCCCTTCGGTGCGGGAAGCCGTCCGAGCGATCTACGCAGCCTTTGACCCGATGCATGGCAGCATCGGGCGCGATGACAGCGCGGGCGATACGCAACCCCAGCTACGGCCTCCCACTGACTTGAGGGGGATTCCTGCGGCGCTCGTGAGCCTTACAAGCCACGGCGCTGGCGGGAATGGGACAGCCTTGCCAAAGGCGACTGATGCCGGTCCCAGAGGCGATATACGCCTTGCGCCGGGGGACGTGACAAATACGGCGAGCAAAAATCCAAACACAAAAGGAATATGCAGGCAGCCGCGCCGGAACTCAATCTCAATTCAATGTAATTCCCCTGCAACACCGCGCAGCCGCCTCTCAAAGTCAGATATCATGCGCTGACGGGCGTTCCCGTCAGCGCATTCATGTGACCTTGAGGAAACCCACCAAACCGAGAAAGGAGATCTCCATGATGCAGCCGACGCCGAACGAATCCCGAATCCCCACGGATGAGCTGGTGGACATCCGGGAAGTATCTGTTGACAAAAATCTTCCCAAGGAAGAACGCATCGCCGCCTTTATCCGCCAGATCAAAAATCCCTACCGCTTCCGCTGCGGCGATTTCGTGGTAAACGCCTGCTTCGCCGGGAACGGCGTTACGCTGGAGGAATGTCTGCAAGGCATTTTGCGCTGAGCGACATCCTCGCTTTTTTCCGCAGAGAGTGCTATGATCGGTGTGGAAAAGGATGAAAACCAAATAGCCAGATAACCACTCTTTTCATGCGGGAGCAATCCGGGAGAAAGGAGTGCTTTTTCATGCCTAAATTCAAAGCCACCGCTTATATCCGCCTGTCCTACACCGACGATCATTCCAGCGAGAGTGACAGCGTTTCCAATCAGCGCAAGCTCATTGAGAACTTTGTAAAGCACAACCCGGATATTGAGGTCGTTTCCGAAAAGATCGACGATGGTTATAGCGGCATCATCTTTGACCGTCCCGCATTCAAGGAAATGATGCAGGATGTCACCGACGGCAACATCAACTGCGTCATCGTAAAAGACCTCTCCCGCTTAGGGCGCGAGTACATTGAAACTGGCCGGTATCTGCGCCGGGTATTCCCGGCCTACGGGGTGCGCTTTATCGCCATCACCGACAGCATCGACACCGCCCACGACAGCGGCGATGATCTGACCGTATCGGTCAAGAACATTATGAATGAAGCCTACTGCCGGGATATTTCCATCAAAACCCGTTCCTCGCTGGATGTGAAGCGGCGCAACGGCGATTTCGTCGGCGCGTTCCCGGTGTACGGCTACATGAAAGCCGAGGACAACAAGAATTTACTTGTCCCTGACCCCTACGCCTCCCGCGTTGTCTGCGACATCTTCCGTATGCGGTTGGAGGGCGCAAGCGCCTCCAAAATCGCATCGGAGCTGAACCGGCTGGGTATCCTCTCCCCGCTGGCTTACAAGAAGAACAACGGTCTGCCCTACGCGAAAAAGGGCTATGCGGACAAGGCTGACTGCAAGTGGTCGGCCACCACCATCATCCGCATCTTGCAGGACGAAACCTACACCGGAACGCTGGTGCAGGGCAAACAGGGTACGCCGCATTATAAGATCAAGCAGATGGAGCAGCGCCCCGCCTCCGAGTGGGTGCGTGTTCCGGATGCCCACGAAGCATTGATCGCCCGTCAGGATTTTGAGCTGGTGCAGCGCATCAAGGGGCTGGATACCCGCACTTCTCCCAACGAGGACACGGTGTACCTGTTCTCCGGTATTCTGATCTGCGGGTGCTGCGGAAGCCGCATGACCCGCAAGACCAACCGTGCGAACGGCAAGGAGTACCACTACTATTATTGTCCTACCGGCAAGAAAAAGGGCTGCGCCCATCCGGTCATGCTGAAAGAAAGCAGCCTGATCGACTGTGTGCGGGACAGCCTGAAAGCCTATATTGGCAACATTGCCTCTCTGGAGGCGCTGCTGACCAGCATTGACCAGACCAGCATCAATCAGGCGCTTGCCAAGGAATACAGCGACCACATCACCGACAACGAGCGCCGGTTGGAGCAGGTGCTGGAGTTCAAGTCACGGCTTTATGAGAGTCTTGTGGGGGGTATGCTTACCAAGGAAGAATATGCCTCCTACAAAGCCAAGTACACCAAGCAGGCCGAGGACATCCGCGAGAGCGTCCGCGTTCTCAAGGAAAAACTCACGGAGGTGCTGGAAAATCGAAGTGAGCGCAACCGCTGGATTTCACAGTTTACGCAGTTCTCCACGCTGGAAACCTTAGACCGCAGGGCGCTCATTCACATGGTACAAAGCATCCGCGTCCGTGGCAAAAAGGAGCTGGATATTACCTTTACCCATGAGGACGAATACAAAAAGGCGTTGCAGCTTTTGGCGCTGGCAGCGCAGCAGAAAGATTACGAACAGAGAAAGGTGGGGTGAGCATGGCGAGAAAAAGCAGGAAAGAAACGGCTGCGGTAGCCGTGCAGGAGGCCGCCGCCGCTTGCCGCGCCGCGATCTACGTCCGCCTTTCTGTGGAGGATACCCACACGCACAGCGTATCCATTGAAACCCAGCAGATGATTATTGCCCGCTATCTGGAGCAGTACCCGGAGATCAGCGTATACGATACCTATATCGACAACGGCGCGACCGGGACAAACTTCCACCGTCCGGGCTTTCAGCAGATGCTCTCGGATATTGAGGCCGGTCACGTCAACTGCGTCATTGTGAAAGACCTCTCCCGTTTGGGACGGAACACCATCGACACCGGCTATTACATCGAGCAGTATTTCCGCATCCGCAACATCCGCTTCATTGCGGTCAATGAAAATTTCGACACCGCTAACCCGGAAGATGCCCATTCCGGTATCATCATCCCGCTGCGGAACATGATAAACGAAGCCTACGCTTTGGACATTGGGCGCAAGATCAGGGCGCAGCAGCGGCAAGCCATGAAGGACGGAAAGTTCATCGGTGCGCGTACTCCTTACGGTTATCTGAAAGCGGAGGACGATTGCCACCAGCTTATCATCGACCCCGTTGCCGCCATTGTGGTACAGCGGATGTTCCGATGGGCTTCCGAGGGCGCTGGCCTCAATACCATCGCCGTGCGGCTGAATGAAGCGGGTATTCTCACTCCCAGCCACTACAAGAAGATGCAGGGCAAGATCACCCACGAAAATTTGCTCGGCAGCGGCAAGTGGCAAACCCGAACGGTCGGCGTTATTCTCCGCTCCGAGGTCTACACCGGAGATCTCGTTCAGGGCCAAACCAAAACCGTGGATCACCGGCAGGGCAAGGCCGCCGCCGAGGAATGGACGGTGGTACGGGACACCCACGAGGCCATCATCAGCCGGGAACAGTTCGCGGCGGTGCAGGAAATTCTCAATCAGACCGCCAGCCGCGCCAAGGCACGGGAGGTCAAAGCCTACACGCCGAATCTTCTCAAAGGCAAGGTGTTCTGCGCCCATTGCGGCGGCAGTCTGCACCGGCAGAGAAATATCCGCAAGAAGTCCGATGATGTGTACTTCTACCATTGTCTGAGCCAGAGCCGAATCAGCAAGGATGCCTGCCCCGGCGTGACCATCCGCGAGGGTGCGTTGCTGGATATGCTGACAGATATACTTCAGGGCGCGCTTGATACGGCAATGGGGCAATACATCCTCTCCCTTGCGGAGCTGCCCCGGCAGGCTGCTGCCCGCGCTGAGCTGCGGGAGAAGATCACCAGCCGCAAGCAGGAAATCCAGCGGCTTCGCGGTATCGTGCGGAGCTTATATGAAAACCTTGTGCAAGGCGTTCTCACCAAGGATGAATACTTCGATTACAAGGAGAAGTACGAAAGCCGCATTGCCGACCTCTCCGTGGAAATGGAGCAGTTGGAGGACGGCCTGCGGACGATGGATGCTCAAGCAGAGCAGCACCGGGCGCTGAAGCAGGATGCAGCACAGGTCAAGACCGACCGTGCGCTGACCGGCGCACTCGTCGAGCGGCTGATTGACCGCATCGAGGTATCCCACGACAAGCAGATCACGGTGCGCTACCGCTTCCAGAGCGAGTTTGAAACCTATGCGGAGGTGCTGGAACAATGCAGAAATATGTGATCGCCCTCTACATCCGCCTCTCCATTGAGGATTACAAGTACGACAGTCTGAGCATTGAAAATCAGAGCCTTGTTCTCCGCGAATATGCGGCGTCCATGCCCGAAGCCCTGAACGCGGAGATCATGGAGTTCATCGACAACGGGTACAGCGGCACAAATTTTGAGCGTCCGCAGGTACAGAAGCTCATTGAGCTGGTGCGGGCCAATCAGATCGACTGCATCATCGTCAAGGATTTTTCCCGCTTCGGGCGAAACAGCATTGAAACCGGCTACTTTATCGAGCGCGTGTTCCCGCTGTTCCATACCCGCTTCATTTCCATCAGCGACGATTTCGACAGCAGCAAATTCAAGGGCGACACCGGCGGCATGGACGTGGCGTTCAAGTATCTCATCAGCGAGTATTACAGCCGCGATATGTCCATCAAAACCAAGAGCGCCAAGTACGCCAAGATGCAGCGCGGCGAGTATCAGAGCAAAATCTGTCCCTACGGCTACCGCAAAAGCGCCGATGGCAGAATGGAGCCTGACCCGGAGGCCGCTGCCATCGTGCAGCTTATCTTCCAGCTTGCCGCAGAGGGTATCAACGCCACCGCCATCACGCGGGAGCTGTTCCGCAGAAGCATCCCCACTCCCGGCCAGTACAAAGCGGCGCACGGCAATCACACCCACGATATTTCCCGCTGTCACGGGATTTGGAGTACATCCACCATTCTCCGCATTTTGGAGGACGAACGCTACACCGGCGTGTATGTGATCGGCAAGCGGGCGGTTCTCGAAGTAGGCGGCGCCAGAAGCCGCCTGAAGGACAGAGAATCGTGGTACATCATCCCCGACCATCACCCGGCCATCATAGAGAAAGCCGTGTTTGATACCGTGCAGGCCAGCCAGCTCCGCTTTTCCCAGCCCAACAAAAAGAAACGGGACTACCCGCTGAAAGGCAAAGCCTTCTGTGGCTGCTGCGGTCATGCACTATCCCGCACCATGCAGAAAACCTCGTATTACTATTGCCGCCATTCCGAGGCAGACGAAGAAAGCCGCTGCCACAAGATGCGCCTGAACGCCGCAGAGCTGGAACAGGCGGTATTCCTGACGCTGAAAAAGCAGATGGAAGCCGCCGCGCCGCTTGCCCCTGACGGTACGCTCCGGGTGGATGCTTCCGTACCGGAACGCACCGAATATGAGCAGCAGATCGAGGCACTGCAAGACGGTAAGCGCGCCTTGTATGAACGCTATCTCATGGGCGAGATTGACCTGAACACCTACAAGGCGGAAAAGGCTGCGTGTGACGAGCTGCTTTTGAAAACGAAAAACGCCTATGCCGCAGTATTGGCACAGGCGAAGCAGAAACAGGACGAACAGGCACGGCAGGACAGCCGCATGGAAGCGTCCAAGGCAATTTTCGATACGGACACGTTGACCACCGAGCTGGCCGAGCTGCTGATCGACCGGGTGCTGGTGTACCCCGATAAGCGCATTGAGATCGCATATAAAATCCAAGACATTTTCTATTGAGGTGGCAGACATGAAAGCGGCTTTCTGTACACCGTTGTGTTTCATGGAAATCATAATCCAATGAGGTTTTCTGTTTTGATTTTGTTCACGGAGCTTGTCAGCTTCTTCGGGTTGGACAAAGCCGAAGCCCTGTCCGTTCACTCTGCTACATTCAGGAACAGAGCGTATCTAAGGATTCCTAAGTGTGCATCTCATCAATTGTTCTTTAACCATTTTTGCACCAACACTCCGAAGTGAGTTAGATTTATTTTAAGTATGAATGTAATTAGTTTTATTATAGTGGATTTTGGCAAAGAAACTATGGTATAATAAAATTACAAGGCCGTAGATATGATATTGTTGATTTAGGAGGGTAGCATTTATGAGCGGTCAGCTTATGTGTTTTCCATTTACAACCTCTGGGGAGAGAAAGATGTTCATCTAAGATTCTGCAATAACAATTTAATTTTAGTTGGCGAAAATGGTAGCGGCAAAACAACGATTTTAAGGATGTTATACGAGACATTGGCATGTAAATGGGCGATGCTTTCTGTTGAAGATTTTTCTAGGATTGAAATAGTCTTTGATAAAAAACCTCCAATAATAATTGAAAAGAACAAGATTCAAGATGCAAAAGAATTGTTTGTTGATTCTGATTCGACATTTTTTCGAGACCTCCCTCCTGTTATTATACGTACCTTGATCGATCGTTCTAACTTATCAGGTCGTGAAATTTCCTATGACCAAGTCATCGAGGTACTAGACGAATATGGCTACAATGAACGAGAGCTCGTTGCTCGAATAAAAGAAAAAATGGATACTATTGAAAAGCGAGCTTTGCAAGAGTATACCAACATGGTAAAGGGCGGTTTGGGCTACAATGTGATTTATTTGCCAACATACCGCCGTGTGGAAAAAAGAATTGGCTATATAAACGAAAGGGAATACCTTCGTAGACGCCCTAACTATAATTATCGCGTAATAAATAAGCCATTTTCTGATGAGCAGTCAATTGAAATAGCTAAAACAGGCATGGACGATGTCGAGTACTTTATCCAACTATGCTTGGATGATATTCATCGTAAGGCAGATATTAGTGCATCTCGATTAAATTATCAGTGTTTTAAGGGTATTCTTAACAAGACTAGTGATAGGGCCTCATACGATCCCAGCATACTTTCCGAGGAAGAAATTGAAAAGGTTTTCGGAAGTATTAACAAAGATGTGCTTTCACCCGAAGAGAGCATTCAAATTCAACAACTATTAAAAACGATGAAATCTACAGATGCCCCTCAGCAGCAGACCTATGAGCAGATTGTCTATTATTTTTACTCTATGTTGCATGATCGTTACTTGCAGATTAAAGAAAACGAAAAAGTCATTTTAACATTTTTTGAGGCATGTAACGCATATCTTGCGAACAAAAAATTCTCATACAATGAGAAAGAATATGGCTATGATATTTCCGTTACTGATGGAAAATATCCAAGAAAAATTGAATTGGAGAATTTGTCGTCTGGCGAAAAGCAAGTAGTGTCTATTTTCAGTTATCTATATTTATCTCCACTTTCGAAATCTATTATACTGATTGACGAACCGGAACTTTCGCTATCCGTACCTTGGCAAAAGAAGTTCTTACTTGATATTTCAAAGGGGGCTCAGTGTGCCGGTATCATATCAGTCACGCATTCCCCGTTTGTCTTTGATAATGAATTGAAGCCGTTCGCCCATGCGTTGGAAGAGTTCATTCAATAGAAAGGACGGCATACGAAAGATGTCAATATTACAAGTATTGGAAGAAAGCTTGCACTCTGATGCACCGTGCTACATGGAGTTTTTGTATCGCTATGATCCCAAGAAACAGCAATGCTTTGCCTTTTATGAGGGTGATGAGGACTCTAGCTTTTATCATCATTTCTTAAAAGAAGCAATCGGTGATGATTGCGCTTTGGAAGAAATTGTTGCAGGTTGTAAAAATAACATTATAAAACTCCACAAGGAATTTAATTGGGGCGAATATAGTGCGAGACAAATCTTATTTTTTGTTGATAGAGATCTATCATATTGGTTAAATGAGTCCGATTCGTATGGTGACAATGTGTTCATTACAGATGAATACTCTATCGAAAACTATATCGTAAACTCTCAGGTTTTTTTATCTTGGCTTACTCATTTTGAAGGATTTGCACGAGCTAAAAAGTCTGAGCTCGATGGGATGCTCTCTGAATTTGAATCAAATATTGCTTCATTTAAACGAGAAATGATTCCGATTATGGCTCAAGCAGTTGTTGCTAAGCGACATGATTCGTCCATATCATTAAGTGATTTTAAAATATCAAAAAATAGTAGCATACACTTTAACATGTGCGATGGTCATCTTGCATTTCAAATACACATGGATGATCGGATTTCAGAAAAATGGAAATTATCCTCGGAAGATTTAGGCGAAATTACTGGACAAATAGCAAGGTTTGAAGAAGATCTGGCAAATTACTCAGTAAGAGGGAAATGGATACTTTGCTTTATGGCTGAAATTGGAGAGTATATGCGGTTGAACTCAGACGTATTTGCACCTTCGTTAAAGTCGGCGGGAAAAGTATCGCCAACGTGTGCTGTTCCGCCTTCTCAATGCTTCTGCGCGCTTGCACCATATTGTGTAGAAGTTATCCCCAAAAGATTAGAAGCCCTTTTAGACAATACATATCGGATGTATATTTCAGAAAAGATAGCAAGCCCTGCATAGAGCAAAATCCCAAGCCGTCAACTATGTTTTGATAGCTTGGGATTTCTGCTTTTGCAGAGATTTATTTTTTGTCGTGTGCTTGACATACGGGTGGCGAAGATCGTGGAAACGAATATGGGGCATATTTTGGTGCCGCAGAAATTGTGCGAAGTTGTTTGTTACTCTGTCGGCACGAGCAGGTGCTCCGTCCGCCTTTGCGATTACAAGGTCGTTATCATTATACGGCTGTCCGGACAATTCCGCAAGCTCCTTTTGCTTTTGCTGCAACTGCCGTTGCTTGATAAAAAACGGCAGCGTGATTTCAGTGATTGGCAGCACACGATCCTGCGATTTTGTGGGTGCCATTTCCGTAATCGTGGTCGTACCGGGCGGAACTTTGAACGGCAGCTGCTCAACGACAGAAAAGCACTTATTTTTCAAATCAACATTACGCCATCGCAGACCGAGAACTTCATTGCGCCGTAATCCGTAAAGACCGCTCAAAACGAAGATCATCTCCCATTCGTTCCCTGCCCCCAACGCCATGAGATGCTGCATTTGCTCAATGGTATAGGGATCGGGTGTTTTTGCGTCTTTTCCGAATTTGGTCAGAATATCGCGTGCAGGATTTGTTTCGATATATCGGTACTTCCGGGCGGCCTCCAATGCCACGCTCAATATACGCTGCGCATAGCGGCAACTGCTGGTCGATAACCCTTTTTCGGAAAGCTGCTTCAACATATTGTCGATCATTGCGGGAGTCAGTTTCTTTAGAGGTACATTCCCGATATACGGGACAATGTGATTTTTTATATGGGACTTATATCCCGAAAATGTGCTTGGCCGCAGATTCGCTTTTCCGTGGATCTCGACCCATTCCTCCAAATATTCCTGCACAGTTTGTTTTGCTTCTACGGCCTTGATCGGTTCAAATCCCGGATTGGACAATTTGACCCGCATTTCCGCCTCGTGATCTAACGCTTCCTTCTTGGTCAAAAAACCTCGTTTCCCATAAGTCTTATATCCACTGCCGTTTTTATAACGAATGAACACATCGTACACGGTTCCGGCACGAGATGTGCTTCCGCCATCAGCCGTGCGTTTGTTTTTGACTTGGCGTGCGGTAATAGACATTTAACCACCTCCTATCTTTGATTCGGGACGGATGCAGCAACGGTCATACCAATCCCATATTGCCTTGTCTGCAAGTAAACAGCGATTCCCGTTTTGGATATACTCGATTTCGCCCTTATTTATCAATTCACGGAGTCTATTGATACCGATACCGCTGTACTTGCTCATTTGCTCCACTGTTTTCAGCATCGGTATGATTTCGGGTATAGGCGAAGATGCTTTTCCTCGTGCCACTTAAACACCCCCAACTATTTTCTAATAACTTCATAATCCAGCCCTTTTCTGCTGTTGCAGTAGGTACAAGTGTCCTTCGCCACCTGCAATGGGTCAATTCTGCGCAAATAATAAGCACCCGTGCCGTAGAAATTATCGGCGCAGGTGCTGCAAAGGCAGAGGATCAGTTTTTTCGGGACGCTTTCGATCAGACCGATGCTGACCGCCAGCGCATGATTGATGCCGCAAATGTGCTTTTCGGACAGATGCCCAATGAAGTTGCCCAAGCGACGCTTATCGACGGTGCGCAGTTGTTCCAGCAGGACGATAGAGGGCAGTTCCAAGCCATCCTCGGCGTCGATGTAGTAGTGGGTGGGAAGTTTGGCTTTCACGCCGGTTTTGCTCGTAATGGAAGCGATAATGACCGTAGGGCTATGTTTGTTTCCGACATTGTTCTGAATGATCACGACGGGACGGTAGCCCTCCTGTTCAGAGCCGATGCCACGGCCCAGATCGGCGTAATACATATCGCCGCGCAAATATGTGTGGTTCATCTGTGATGACCTCCTTTGTGTATTTAGGCGTTTCCGCCTATGTAGAGGTCAAGCGGCAGAACAGAATTAAGGTCGGTGAGAGATAAAACATTCTCTGTTTCGTCAGACCCGTCCCGCCGCTTGACCGTAGTATTTTGAAGAAAATCTATTTGTCCTCGACACCCCGATTTTCTATTGGGAAGTCATCAAGCGGCCGGTGGCTGTCGGCTCCACGGGAATTTCACCCTCACGAGGTTCTCTCGCAACCGCCCCCATTGCCTGCGACGGCTTCACGGTCGAAATGCCGCTTATCACGCTCGGACTGTGGCTGGACGGGAGTATCGTTAGCCCTATTGCCGGTCGTCGCCGGGGCGGGAGCCACCCGCCCGTGATAGCCGACTGTGTATCGCTCCCCGCAATACGGATCGTGGCGCAGCCGCTAATGTGGCTCATGCTTTCGCAATGGCAATAGGAATGTGCTTGATGAATGGGTATTCGGTTGTCAAGGATCACACCCGTTTGCCGAAAAGGAAAACAGGCAGAGAGTTTTCGTACCTCTCCACCTGTTTCCTCACTTAAAGGCTATTTGTGTAGTCTTAACTCAAAAATTTTTGAAAAACTTTTTGAGCTTTTCCACGGCGATGTCTACACTGAATTTCACTGCCCGTTTGGTGCATCCCTCCATTTCTGCAATCTGCTCATAGGTCAAGCCTTGAAAATAGTAGAGGATCAACCTCCGCTTTTGTATTTCGGGCAGTTCAGAGATCGCCCTATGTAACTGCGCATATTCCATGCTTTGCAAAGCGCTTTCTTCGACCGTCGCCGGGCGATGCACGGCTCGGTCATACAACGATGCCTCCGTGAGCTCCGACTGCTCATAGTGGCGATCCACCTCGTTCAGATAGGAGAGATCGTCCAACTCAAAGGAATCGAACAGTGTAAATACGGCAGCACTGATCTCAAAATGATGTCGATTGCCTTGCCCGTCTGAAAAGGTCAGCCAGTGGCGGCCGTCCTCGGTCGTGCAGATGGTATAGGGATTATATTTGTCCTTTCTTCGTTTCGGATGGTGTCCATCCATGATATTTTCCTCCGTTTCGATTTGAATTTTGGAAATTCAAATCGGGACGGAGGGCTGCGGCAGCCTACGCTGTCACTCAAGAAGCGTAGATATAGCAAAACGCACCTGCAAAGCGGCAGAAGCCGCAAAGCAAGTGCGTTTAATTCATTATTGAAATGACATGGCAGTTCAGCATCAAGGGATGATCTGAAATCAAGTTGAATGATTGATGCAAGCGATGGATCAAGTGCCTGATGTTTTTGCTATGCTTTCAGGATAATCCTCATTGTCCGGCCACAGCAGCGAAAGCATCTTACGAATTGGCATCATGTTTTTGATATACACCGTAAGGTGACAATCATTTTACTGATTTCCGTGGTCATACCATCGAAGGTATAAAACTTCAAATCGCCAGAAAGGAAGCTAAACCGCAAGCAAATCTTTTGGTATATGGCACTGCCAGTCATTTTACTTGTGCAAATAGGTGATGCAGCGAATCAGTGAATCAACTTACCGTCCTTCATCTTTAGTACCACATCGGCTACCTCTGCTACTGCGGGATCGTGGGTGACGATGATAACACAGCGATTTTCCTCATGGGACAATCTTTGCAGAATACCAACAATGTTTCGGCTGTTTTCACTGTCCAGATTGCCGGTAGGCTCGTCTGCCAGAATAAGTTCACTGCCGGAGGTTAGCGCACGGGCGATAGCCACGCGCTGCTGTTCCCCTCCGGAGAGCATATTGGGAAAACGCTTGAATTGATCCTCCTTCAATCCAACTTGCAAAAGCTTTTCTGCCGCCAGCTCGTCCGCTTTTTTCTTTGGCATTTTGCGGACATACAGGGGATAGGCCGCATTCTCCAACACGGTCAGGTGTTGAAACAAGTTGAAATTCTGGTAGATCACGGACACGTGGTTCAGTCGGTAAGAATCACGGTCCATTTTCGCCGTGGATTCTCCGTCCAATTCGATCGTGCCGGAGGTCGGCACATCCAGTCCTGCAAGCAACGAAAGAAATGTAGTTTTCCCGCTGCCGGAAGATCCCACAATGGCATAAACCTGTCCCTGTTGAAAAGCACAGCTGACACCATTCACAGCCCTGACTGTCTGGACTGCATTTCTATATTCGTATGTGACTTGTTTGGAAATCAGGGTATTCATATTCAATCCTCCACTTTCATGAGATTCATAACATTTATGCTTGTGATCCGAAGTGCAGCAGCCGCGGAACCGAGTAAAAATATACCTGTCATCAGCGCAGCATGGAGCAATGCACTTATCTGTATTTCGCCTTCCAGAAGAATACCACCAGCTATACCGAAGAATGTACCTGTAAAAGCGAGAATAGAAAGTTCTCCCATGACCAAACCGAAAATTTTACATTGTTTCATGCCGAGACAGCGCATGACAGCAAACTCTTTTGTCCTGCCGCGAGTTGCCAGAAAACTTGCAAAAAAGCCAATGCCGCCGCATACGACGATCAAAACCGGCAGCAAGAGGCGCAGCATGGAAAGGTTCGCCTGAATCTCCTCTATATTTTTCTGATAGGTCTCATCGTGGATTAAAACACCAAAAGTAAGACCATCCATTTGATTGCTGAGATCCGGGCGAACAAACCACTCGTAAATATACGATTTGCTTTCTTCCAGCTTTTGATTGTTTCGGATATCGAAAGAACAGCTGTCCGTCAGAAAAGCAACGGAAACGCCTTCACTCCATGACATGAAATAGGGACAATATATTTCATTGCTCGGGCCGTTTGCGACAGTCCCTATGATTCGCAATCGTGCGGATTCGCCCATATCGGCGGCAACGGTAATGTATTCGCCATCGGTGACCATGTCAGATGAAATCAGGCATACTTGTTCTTGCCCGCGCAGAACTCCTTCCTCCCAGTCTTCAAAAAATTGGACATAGACCCCTTCTGCCTGAGAAAGAGCGGGATCGGAATCGATCGAGAGAATCCTGCTGAGTGTTGCGCCTTCCGGTTTCTCCAATGACATTTTCGCTTTTGCCCGCACGTTTTTTACATAATCGTCCAAATAGCATTCCCGCAACCGTCGTTTCCCCTCCAACATCTCTACAAAAGCCGAAAGCATTTGCAGGTTGCCGGAATCAGTACCTTTTGCATTTGTTACGGTGCAGGAAATTGTGGTATTCTCAATCGTGTTGCATAAAGCATTCTCCTGACGGATAGTTAAATTCTGCAAGATCATTGCAGAAAGAGCCCCTGCGGCGGCAACCGCAATAAGGAGCAGACTTGATGTCCATCGGCGGAGCATGGCAGTCAGCGTTACACTTTCAAGAGCGTGACCGTTTTTTTGAAACATAGACAATTATGCTCCTTTCAAGGCAAGCCTTATTTTGCTTTCATCAGCTTGCGGTTCGCAAAGATCGCCGTGCTGATTATAGTAGAAACCATGAGAAATACAAATGCAGTAACAGCAGAAGCCGCCATCGCCTCCGGTCGGAGCGTAAGAGCACTCGAAAGCAGATTCCGTGTAACAGCATCAAAAAGCGCAATTGCAGCACATGTGCCAAACAAGACCGCAAGGGTTTCCAAAGGAATAAGTGCCATGATGATTTCCCGGAACACTGCCTTGGATGACCTGCCCAAGAGGCGAACACCACGGATCGTCAAGTTCATTCTGCGGAAATTCAGAAACAAAAACAGTGCGGAAGTAAGCAGGAATACTCCGATGCCGACTATCATCAGGCGCATGGCATTGGTTTCAAGGGCTTCAAGTGATTCCTGCATAGAAGAAAAGTTCTGATCGAAATAGAGAAATTGTCCGGCGAGGTTCTGCTGCTCCATGTACTTTTCAAATTCTTTTGCAGAGCCATTTTTCAGGACAAAAGTGTTCAGTAAAGGATTTGCCCGTGTTTCATAATTCTGCGCATTAGGAACAGATGCTTTGGGAACCAAAATCGTGTCCGCATTAAGCTGATATGCGCCAAATGCGAATCGAGCGCCAGTATAAATGCCAATAACGGTATAATTTTTGCATACACCGATCGCATCATCGGGAGACATATAGTATCGTTGACGATAAGGGCCCGGATCTTCCGCTGCAAGCATAGAATTCGCCGTCGCACCGTTGTTGTATTCCCCAAATCCGGAATCATAGTAATCAAGCTGAATCATATCCCCCAGCCGGAGGCCGTTTTGTTCGGCATAGGCTGCACTGATGACACACACATCATCACCGTTTATGTACTCTTCATCTGTAAAGAAGCGTCCGGATAACAAAGCCTCATCACCAGTATTAAAAGAATACATACTCTCCGCTCGATTGGTCAGTATCACGGCCGCAGACTCATAGTTAAGCTGGCAAAGCGGTACAATATCTTCCCGCCAAGTCGAAGCCGCATCGCTGTTTAGATAATCTGTCACCGATCCTGTATATTCACAGACCCAAGGAAGTTGTCCTACCACAGGGAAATGGTAGTCCAGCCCATTATAACTGCCAAGTTCAAGACTGCTGGGCTCGCCATAGAAATTGCTGTTGATCTCAGGGAACGGAACAATGTAGCGATTCTCATTTTTTACCTGATCATACCCATCGGCAGACCGAACGACACGATAATCTTGGTATTGGCCGAACACAAGATAGATTTTACCTTTTTCAAATGGTACTGCCCCATTTGATTCGCGTACATCGCTGTAGATATGTACTGAATCAGGTTTGGGGAAAGTATTATATGCGTCTGACAGGCAGATGATTTCCTCAACGCTGAATGTTGCATCATACAGAAACATACCTTCCGTTGGCTGCTCCCGGATGCCGCTGCAGCGCAGTGCAAATACGGCGAGAGAATAGCATTCTCCATCGAATGCCGTATTATATTCAGATGGGTCGATGCTGCTGGAAGAGAGGGATCTACTGCCCGCTATATGAGCAGAGAGCAGGCAGCGGCGGTCAACCGTGGTGATTTGGGGAGCTTCCTGCGCTGCTTTGTCTGCAAATACACGATTCTGCAATGCGGTGGCAATCTCCTCTGGTGACAGGTTGCTTAGATCAGGCTCTATCGGGATTGCAATCGTTGTGTAACCATTTGATATCTCATTTTTCTGTGTCTTGGCGCTTTCCCATGCGGAATAACCGGTGCAGGACAGCAGAACAGAGAAACTGAGCAGCAATACCAGCAATGTGGTAAAGAGCGGCCTTCTTGTTGCCTGCTTGAGGAAAATATTCATAATTCGTTTTGCCTCCTTGGGATATAGTCGTTCGGCACATATCGTGTAATCGTCCGTTTCATACATTTTACTCTTGAGTGTATGACGATTCAATCGGTCACGCACGAAACGACAGTTTTGATGCGGTTTTGGTCATGCTTCCTATGGCACATTCGGGGGTGGTGCTTGCAAAAAACACAAAATATGCTATAATGATTTTACTTATATAAAGTGCAAGGGTACTATTATGCGTGTGATTTTTTGCGATGACGATTCGATTATTCTTGAGCAACTGCATTTATATGTATCGGAGTATTTTGAGCAACTGGGCGGAATGATACCGGAATTTGCCTGCTATTCCAACGGAGATGCTCTGTTAAATGCTAAAGCTCGTGCGGATATCGCATTTTTAGATGTTGAAATGCCCGGCGTTAGCGGGATCCATGTTGGTGCAAAGCTGAAAGAATTGAATCCAAATATAAAGATATTCATCGTGACCTCTTATCCGGATTATTTGGACGAAGCCATGAGATTTCAGGTGTTTCGGTATTTGTCAAAACCGATTGATAAAAATCGGCTGTTTCGCAATCTGAAAGATGCAGTTTACCAGTACAATATGGAAAGCCGCGAGTTCCCCATTGTAACGAATGAAGGAGTATTTGTTCGTCGTGCGGAAGAGATCATTTGCGTTGAAGCGACACAGAGAAAAGTTTTAGTTCATACGATAGATGGAGCTCTGCAAAGTACACAGAATATGGAGTATTGGCGGCAAACTCTGACCTTGCCATGCTTTTATATGACGCACCGGAGCTATATCGTCAATCTGCACTTTGTCAATTCTATTCACAAAGATACGATCCTGCTGAAATATCGGGGCAGGGAGATGACTGCTTACTTAACAAGGAGAAGGTATACTGCATTCAAGGACACCTACTTGTGGTATATGGAAAGCGTGAAATGATGGCGGAATATATTTGCTATGGCGTGTTATATATTGCGGAAGCGACCATTGCATGGTTGTATTTTGATGCTCTGTTTTGTAGAAAATCGTCCGGCTTGAAAATCGGTATCACTTTTGCAGCTGCATATCTTCTTTTGTTTGGCGTTACATGGTTTAACAGCGTTGTTTTGAATGGCGCAGCATTTTTCCTTTCTAATTTACTGCTGCTATGGATGAATTACGAATGCAAGCTGAGATCTGCCATATTGCATTCTGCTTTTCTGACCTCGATCATGGCTATTACAGAAATTATCGCAGCATGGATCATCAGCTTGTTTGGTTTCCGTTTTGGTGCCTATGCAGATAGTTTAGCCATCATGATCGTCATGGCTGTGATCAGTAAAATGCTTTATTTTTCAATAACGGTCATTGCTGCAAAGCTTTGGGCTCCGAACAGACAGGCTCAGGAAGAACCTGCGTTTATGGGATTGCTTTGCATATTACCGATCTTTTCTGTCATCGTCTCGGCAGTAGTGGTATATATCGGGATACGCACGGAGATGACGAAGCCGGTAGAACTTCTCATGATAATCATTGTATTGACATTGTTGATCGTCAATCTGATTTTTATGGTCATATACAACCATTTGCAGCGAATGCACGCCGAACAACTGGCTATGAATTTGAGTATTCAAAAAGAAGAAGCAGATGCTGCATATTATCAGGATCTGCAAAAGCAGTCCGAAAACCAACGCATTCTCATACACGATATCAAAAGACATCTAAATACTATTCACGGCTTGGCAAACGACTTCAACGCTCCGGGGATATCCGAGTATATTACAAAACTTGTGGATGATGTACTGCCTGATCAGCAGGTAAAATTATGTTCTGACCCCATACTTAATTTCATGCTGCAGCAATTTCGGGATAAATGTAAAAGCCAAAAAATAACCCTTCAATGTGATATCCGGGATAATTGTCTTTCGTTTATGGATGCCCCAAGTATTACGACCTTTTACGGTAACCTGCTGACGAATGCGTTCGAGGCGGCGAGCTCCTCTACAGAACGGACGATAGAGCTATCCGTAAAGAAAAATGAGGATCAACAGGTTGTGATCGTTTCAGTTGTCAATTCTTGCGATACACCGCCGGTGCCGGATCATGAGGGCTTGTTTCAAACGAAAAAGCGCAATCCCGGAATTCATGGTGTTGGTCTGAAGAGCATTGGGCGTATAGTAGCCCGATATCACGGCGTTGCAACGATGCGTTTTGATCCCGAAAGTAAAAAATTTTATCATATCATTCAATTCCCCCATGCAAGAAGAGCGGAAAAACCGTAGCTGAATACACCTGTTGTTTGAATCATCATATGTAAAAAGAGCAAGTGGTATAGATCAAATATGCCATTTGCTCCTTTTTATAGGCCTAATTAAAAGGCTGGTATTCCATACCCAAGGATCTCATAATGCCCCACGGGATATTGGTTTTGTCGGCAGCTATCGCCGGAATTGCCCTCGATGGTGTAGACAATACCGTTTTCGCATTTCTCCACGATGCCGACATGATCGGACTGACCATCCTGCGGGCCGGAACTGCCTTTGTTGTCCCAATCGAAGAAAATGATCTGACCAGCGGACGGTTCAAAGCTGCCGTCCTGCCACTGTCCACGGTCTTTGAACCATTGCACTCCATTGACGCAGCCTGCGAACTTCGGAATAACGCCGCTGTCGAGATAGCCGCACTCATTGGCACACCACGACACAAAGCAGGCACACCATTCCACACGGGAGTCAAAGCCGTACCACGACCAATAGGGCTCACCGCCCACATTGCCGATTTGCGACAAGGCCACAGTGACGATGGCATCGTCCCCGGAATAGATGCCGTAAAGGACGGCCGACCACATACTGCGGTTTTCCTCGGCAAGCAGTTCCGAGAGCTGCTGCCGCTGGTCGGCGGTGAAGTTAAAATGCTCTGCCATTTCCTCGGCTGTCTTGTGGCTGACCGTGATATAGAGATAGGTGTGCGTGACCGTCGTGGTGGTTTCCACGATGTTCCCGTGGCCGTCGTCGGTTTCGGTGATGACTTTCTCGGTCTTGCTCTCGGTGCGGGAAGATATTTCGTTCATCTGCCAGAAAATATCGTTGAGAATGGCTTTCTTGGCATCGTCCACCGTGGCAACCTCCTGCGGATCGTCGGGATCGGTGGTGGTTTTTACCGCATACACCGCCAGCACCTCCGGCCAGACCGCACGGGAGCCGGACATTTCCAGCTCGTCATAGGTGATGTTTGCCCTCGTGGTGTCGATCTGTGATTGATAGTCGGCATTGATCTCCTGCACGGCCTGTCGCATGGTCTCTCCCGTGCCGCTGTCCTCGCCGGAGAAAAAGATGCCGAAGCAAGAGCCGACGATCAGCCCGATCAGACAGATGACGATAATTACGACAACGACGATCCAACCGCCCGCAGCGATGGCGGCAATCAGCGCTTTTGTTCCGGCAATGATGGCTTTGACGGCAGCAGCGGTAGCTTTGACCGCTGCCTTGATGCCTGCCGCAGTTGCCTTTGCTGCTGCACGGGCGGTCTGCGCCGCAGTTTTAGCGGCTTTTGCCGTGGCCTGTGCGGTTTTCTGTGCCGTTTTTGCCGCAGCCTGCGTCGTTTTTATGGTCGTCCGGGCAGTCTGCTCGGCAGTCTTGATGGTTTTTTGCGTGGCCTTGACTGCCGCTTTGCCCGTGGATTTTGCCGTCTGTTTGATAGTCTTACCGCTGCGGTCTACCGTTTTGATCGTCTTTGGCGTGGCATCGGCAGAGCGGCGTACCCGCCGCATGGCGGTCTGCGTCTGCTTTTTCGGCAAGTCGGTTTTTCTTCGCTGAAAATAGTCCTTTGTCTTGGAGGTATTCTCCTTGGTGGTTTTTACACCCTTGCGGCCGGCCTTATCCAGCCCGTGGGCGACTTCGTGCGCCGCCGTTTCCGCCCCGGTCAAAGTGCGGTCAGCGGCATATTCTTCGGGAGAGGATTCTGCCGCAAAAACGCTGTGCTCCGCCTTGTCCTTGGTGCGGACATAGGCATCCTTCATCCGCTCGGCGGCTACTGCCGATTTGTCGATCACCTTTACCGTTCCCTTGACCACATCTCTCGTTTTGATGTCAGGCATCGTTGCCCACCTCCGCAGAGGGTACGGCGATCCGCTTGGCAACAACGACCATGCGCCCGTTTTTGCGGCTGTATTCGCAGGTGGAGAGCGTGATCAGCTTGTCACCATATTCTGCCGTTACGCCGGTGTCGTAGAGAGAAAGCGCCTTGCATTGGGCGATATAATCATCAAAGTCCTCCGCCGACTCCGCACGGGTGAAGTGGTAATACTTGAAGCCCTGCTCGGAATAGGCAATGGTCTTGAACACCGCCACGATCTCATATTCGCCAAAGCCGGACAGGGTATTAAAGCGGATGGCCTTGTGCTCCTGATAGAAGCCCTCGCTTTCGTATTTGCAGAGATCGGCAAACATTGTCCCGTTGTTCATGTGGTGGCCGTAGATCACGCAGTTGTCAGACAGCGCAAGGTCGCAGTTTTCCTGCACATAGGGCACGCCGTAATCGCTGTACTGCTTGTCAAAGCCTTGTTTCAGATAGAAATTTGGATTGTCCACGGTCTGCATCACGGGATAGTCAATGTTCGTGCCGGGGATGGAGAGCCAGCCCACAAAATCACTGTTCTGCTCCTGCACCGCCCGGTACTTTTCAAATGCCGTCAGCTCCGGCAGATGCGCGGTTTCCTGCGGTGTATCGGCGGGTGCCGATTCGGTTTCCACCAGTGCGGCGACCTGTTCAAAGGCTTCGGCGCTCTGCTTTTCGTCCGCATACTGCCGACAGAGCATAACGCCGGAGAAAAGGAAAAGGGCGGCACATACGGCCGCCCCGATCATCAGATATTTGCTTTTCATATATGGCCTCCTTTAAGATGCATTTCCGCTGCCGAACACACCCTCGCCGGGGCGTGTCGTCATCAAGCGGTAAAGCTCGGTATCCTTGGGAAAACGGTTGATAAACGGCACCAGCGCCGAGCCGTACTTAATCAGCCCGCAGCCTGCGTCGGCATTGGTGACATAGCTCATCTGTTCGTCAGAGATGTTCAGGAGTTTTGAGAGCTTGGCACGGTCGGAGAACGCCTGATTGAGCATGACCACAAACTCGGAGTTTGAGAGCATGGTGCTCGCCTGCACGGAATCCAACAGGTATTCCACATTCTGCGTGATGGCGGTGGGATAGCCATTGCGCTTACGGAACTGCCGCCATGCAGAGTTGAAGAAAATGCCGCTCTGCTCGTTTTCAAAAACGACATGAAATTCGTCGATGAAGATGTGGGTGCGCTTGCCCTTCTTCCAGTTGAGGGTGACACGGTTGAGGATGGTGTCGGTGATCACCAGCAGTCCAGTCGGCTTCAGCTGTTCGCCAAGGCCGTGAATATCAAATACGACGATTCGCTTGTCGAGATCGACGGTGCTTTCGTGGCCGAAAATATCCAGTGAGCCGGTGGTGAACAGCTCCAGCGACAAGGCGATCTCCTTTGCCTTTTCTTCGGGCTGTTCCAACAGCTTGTTTCGCAGGTCACAGAGCGTAGCGGGCTTACCCGTCCGCTCGGCATCCTGATACACCAGCGCCGTGCAGCGATCAATGATGGATTTCTGCTGCGGGCCGACTCCGGCCTTGTCGATCTGCTCCACAAGGGACATGATGAATTGCGATTTTTCCACGATGGGGTTGTTCTCGCCGTAGCCGTCCACCATATACATGGCGTTCAAGCGATCTTTGCCGCCTGCCGCCATATGAATAACGGTCCCCATTTCCTTGCCCAAAGCCGCCGCCAGCGCACCAAATTCGTTTTCGGGATCGCAGATCAGCACATCATCGGTGGTGTCGAGAATGAGAAAAGCGATCAACTCCTTGGCGCTGAACGATTTGCCCGAACCGGGCACACCCAGCAGGAACGCCGACTGGTTCAGAAGATTTGCCTTGTTGCACAAGATCAGGTTGTGGGAGATGGCGTTCTCTCCGAAGTAAATGCCGCCCTTGTCCTGCACTTCCTGCACCTTAAAGGGCATGAATACCGCAAGGCTCTCGGTGGTGAGGGTGCGAAACGCATTGATTCTCCGTGTGCCGATGGGAAGGACAGTGTTCAGCCCATCGAACTGTTGGAATTTCAGCACGGCAAGCTGGCACATATGCTTTCGTGCCACGGCAAGCACCATTTCAGTATCGCTGTCGAGCTGCTTTTTGTCGTCGGCGGTAATGACCATCGTAATGACCGCCAGCATCATCCGCTGATCCCTCGTGGTCAGGTCGTCCAGAAATTCCTTGCTCTCCTTGCGCTGGAGCTCCATATCATAGGGGACGACGGCGGAGAAATTGTTGTTGGCGTTCTGCCTGCGCTGCCAGTTGGTGATGTTGGTTTCGATGCCCAGCAGACGATTTTCCACCTCCCGCACGGCTTCATCGGTGGGGATCGGCACAACATCGATCGACAGCATCATATTTCGGTTGAAGTCGGTCAGCTCTGTAACCATGCTGTCTTTGATATACGAAGCGTAGTCTTTCAAAAACAAGACACGGCAGTATTTCTCGCCCAGCTTCAGACAGTCGCTGCTTTTCTCCATCGAGTCAGGGCAGATATAGTCCTTGAAGTCATGCCCCTTGCGCATCATATCCTGCGGGTCGAAGTGAAACGCCGCTTCTTCACCTTGGCGGTAGAAGTCGTGGAGCACACGCAGCTTTTCGGCGGCATCCAGCTCGGTACACTTAGAACCGAGGGCGGCGAAATGAGCGATCAGGTCGGCACCGATCCGGGCAAAGTAGGTGCGGGCTTCTTCGATGTCCTTTTTGCAGACCGACACCGTGATATATTTCTCCTGAATGATGCCGTTGGCGCCGGTTGCCTTGTCCAGCAGCATTTGATTGTATTCCCGGCGGTACACATCGCAGGTGTCGCCCCGCATGGGCATTAAGATTGATTGCTCGAAATTTGCCCGGTTAAGCCTGCGGTTGTTGATGGTGATCTTCGTCGTCGCCCCGGAATCCAGACTGTTCAGCAGCTCCGAGTAGGCAAGGAACATCTGCTCCTTGTCCTCTCGGCTTGCCACAAGGTAGTTGATGTCGCTAAACTGATAGGTCTTGGAAAAACGGCTGCCCACCTGAAAAATGCCGTCCTTCCAGATGCGGCGGATAGGGATCACATCCTGCACCTTGCGGGGCACGGTGTACCGCTCCTTGTCCTGTTTCAGCAGGTTTTTCAGCGTTTTGATCATGATTTTCCTCCCTCCAATGTGTCTTTCAGCGCTTCATAGTAGAGATTTGATGCCTCAAAGCGAAGCTCTTTCGATTCTAACAGTTCCGAGCGCAGCCACGCCCAGAGGAATTGCTCGGCGGTCATGCCGTGGTAGGTGATAAAGCCCAGCGCAGCAAAGGGTGCGGCGCCGAGAATACACATCCAACTGACGGTTTCCGTCCCGAAGTGGGGTTTCAGCAGAAAGTACAGCCCCACGGCGACGAGGATCGCCAAAATAGAAAAAACAAACTGCCGCATGGACAGCCCGAAAAACATGGATTCCGTATAGTTGCGGATTTCCCGATTGATTTTCACTTCCAAATTTCTTCCTCCTTTACAGTCCCATCATTTCACGCACAACACGGTCTGCCATTTTGACAGCGCCGACGAGCACCAGCATATTAAAAACCAACTCGCCCACATACGACCACACCTGCGTTACCGCCGCAGCGTCGGGATCGACAACGGGCGGGCTGGATGCAAACAGGGAGAAGATGATGCAGGCCAGTACGATAATTGCACCCTCCAAGCAGACAGCGGCATAGCTCTTGATAAAACTCTTGCCGATGTTCTGTGACGGCTCGCCCGCAAAGGCCGAGAGCGGAACCGGCGCAATGGCAGTGTAAAGATACAGTTTGAAAAACCTGCCGTACACGGTCATGATCATGATAAACGACAAAACCGTGATAAACAGCCCGCCGATCAAGGTCACTGCCCACAATGGGATGCTTTCAAAAAAGCCGCAGTCCTCTACGGCGGTCACGATCTCGGCGGGCAGCACGGTTTCCTGCGCCGCGCCGAAGCCTGCGGCGTTCATGATGGTAGAGATCAGCCCCTGCACGATGTTGAACAGGGCGATCATCAGCTCCAAGCCGTATGTGACGGCGGCTTTGGCAAGGGGAAAACGGATAAAGGGCGTGTTCCGGCCGCTTCAGTTCCGCAAAGCTGCCGCAGGTTTTCATCACGCCCACCACAAAGAATAAAACGAGCAGCGCAAGGCCGATGGCCTGCACCGCACCGTGGATGCCGACGATCACATTCCAGATCGTGCCGCCCTTGAACTGTTCCGGCGACTGCGTAATGAGCTGCCATATCTCCGCCAGCTTTTCGTTCCATGTTTCAAGCGCATTCTCCAAATTCTGCACGATCCAGTTATCCGACATTCGGCTCACCTCCCGTCAGCGCAATATCGCAGGCGACCTCGTTGCCCCAAACATCCCAGCCGTCCGCTTTCTGACGGGCGAACAGCTCAATGCGGGGCAGATCGCCCATCAGCTCGACGATGCGCCGCCTTGCTTCTTCCGGTTTCTTGCTGTGTTCCTCAATGTGGGAGAGAATGACTTGATGCACCCCGGTCGAGCGGCGCTTCGGGTGGCCTTTGGTGGCAAGCATACAGAACTCCGCATTGGCTCTCGTCCAGTGCCCCATGCCCCAAAACAGGCTGTCGGACTTGCGGTTCTGCTTGATCCACACGAAAGCCACCGTCTTATACGAAAAGCCCCATGCACGCATGACCGAAAAGCAGTCGTGCAGCAGCGGGATCGTTGTCCATAGAAACAATACGCAGTCGTCTGCGGCAAGTGTGCCGACCGGCAGCGCCCGTATATCTTCCAGCTCCATTGTCGGGTAGTGGGATTCGGCGGAGCGCCCAAGTCCCTTTTTAGAATAGACCTTGTACCGCCAAGGCGGGTCTGCGTAAATAATGCTGTATTTCTTCACAGCTTCCTCCTTTCCGGCAAATAGGGGCAGGCCGAAGTGGCCTGCCCCGTGCGCCGTATCATTTATCTGCTGTCCCGGTCGTGCGAACTGCGGATCACGCCGTACACATCGTCCACAAAGTAGCGTCCGGCAAAGGGGTTGAATATGGCGTGGCACTTCACGCCGTTGTATTCGGCAAGGTAGTCGTTGTCCCCGATGCGTTTGAGGATCGTCGCCTCACCGAGTACATGGTTTTCTCCCTGTTTCAGAGAGTGGATATAGCACTCACACTTTTCCATCCGTGGCCTCCTTTCAGCCCGTGATCAGGTTGAGAATTTCTTTGGCAAAGGTAATGACGATGCCGCCTGCAAGGGTGAGAAAGCCGTTGCTGCGCTGGCTGGGATCGTGGGACTGGAACGAAAGTCCCACCTGCACGATACCCCAGCCGAGCAGGATCAGTCCGACCGCACGGATCAGGCCGAAAATGAAATCGCTCAGGTTGTTCACAACGGCGATCGGGTCATTGGCGGCAAAGGCCGTAACGGAGCAGCCGAGCACAAGGGCCACCGACAGCACAGCGGCACAGTAGAAACGGAAGCCCTTTCTGACCTTGCTGGGCACAGGCAGCTTGGTTGCAGTCTTTTTGTTGTTCTTCATGGGTTTATCCTCCTTGAATTGAATTAAAAAAGAGCCTCTATATCCTCGTCGGACAGAAGCTCATAATCGGGTATGGGTTCACTTAGTTCAAACAGCGTTTCGGCGGCAGCGCCTGCAAACGAGAGCGTCGCAATGGCATTTTCCGTCCCGCCGTGTTCATAGGGTGCTGCGCCGCCGTCCTCGGTCAGTGCAATGTTCGGGTGTTTCAGAATGTCGTATTTCTCGTCCATCACTGGACGCTCACCACGGATAAACAAAAGGGCGTAACGGTTGTCCAGCATACGCACTTCGTCCGGCGTCAGAAGCTCTCTGCCGCTGATCTGATAGTTCGTGCTGTAATTGCCGTTTCGCCCGGATGATTTGCCGTAGGTGTTGGTGTCAATGGTGGATTTGCCGAGGTAGGATTCCGAGATCAGCTTGTGGGTCGATGTTTCGTTGCCGCCGAGATAAAGGAACTCGTCGCAGTTGCCGAGGATCGACTCCCATTCCTTTTCAAACAGCGCTTTGAGCGCCGCCACATTTTGCAGAATGATGGACACATACACATTGCGGGAGCGCATGACCGCAAGGATCTTGGAGAAATCCTCCGGCAGGCTGACATTGCTGAACTCGTCCATTAGGAAGTGAACGGGAACGGGCAGACTGCCGCCGTATTTGTGGTCGGCCAGATAGAATAGCTGCTGAAAAAGCTGCGTGTACAAAATGCTGACCAAAAAGTTAAAGCTGGTGTCATTGTCGGGGATCAGGGCAAAGAGCGCCACTTTCTTTTCTCCGAGGGATGGCAGATCCAGCTCGGTCAGCGCCGCCAGCGAGGATAAGTTGAATTTCTCGAGCCTCGCCGCCAGCGTGATTTGAATGGATTTCAGCGTTTTAGCACTGCCGGAGTGGTAGTCCTTGTAATACTTCACGGCGATATGGTCGGGATTTCGCATTTCCAGCCTTTCAAACAGTTCGTCAAGGGGCGAGGTGTATTCGTCCATATCCTCCCGTACATCTGCTGCTCGCAGCATTTCCATTACCATAGGAAAATTCTGCTCATCCGGGGGCGCTTCATATTTCAGGTAGAAAATGAGCGCCAACAGAAGCATGGAAGCGGCGGTGTCCCAGAACGGGTCGTTTGACTGCGAGCCTTTGGGCGTCGTGGATTTGAACAGGTTTGTAACCAAACGCTGCACATCGTTGTCGTCCCGCAGGTACACAAACGGGTTGTAGCAATGGCTCTTTTCCATAGAGATAAGGTCAAGAACCTTAATTTCATACCCCTTCGCTTCAAGCAGCTTTCCGACATCCCGGACAATTTCGCCTTTCGGATCGAGTATCACAAACGAGGTGTTAGCCTGCATCAGATTTGGCTTGCAATAAAATCGGGTTTTGCCTGCGCCCGATCCGCCGCACACAAGGGTGTTAAGATTGCGCCTGTGCTTTTTGGCGTTAAGCCCGATGCTAACATTCTGAGTCATCAGCTTATTTTCACTTTTGGGCGTTTGGCAGTATTTCTTATTGACAGCTCGTGCGTCGCCCCATTTAGCAGAGCCGTGTTCCTCCCGGCGTCTGTAATTCCTGC
>ENA-OPBW01000263-OPBW01000263.1-human-gut-metagenome-genome-assembly--contig:-NODE-263-length-46593-cov-15.790859_pt1 | contig 46593 bp, 45 predicted proteins | sample MGYA00241070_ERZ501456 | MGnify/ENA primary metagenome ERZ501456 (study PRJEB25962, sample SAMEA2042624) | human gut metagenome | biome: human gut; feature: human-associated habitat; material: faeces...
GAGTTTGGGCCGTGTCTCAGTCCCAATGTGGCCGGTCACCCTCTCAGGTCGGCTATGCATCGTCGCCTTGGTGGGCCGTTACCTCACCAACTAGCTAATGCACCGCAGGTCCATCCATGTTCAGGGCCGTAGCCCCTTTAATAGAAAGTTCATGCGATCTCTCTACCTATCCGGTTTTAGCACCCGTTTCCAGGCGTTGTCCCGGGCACATGGGCAGGTTACCTACGTGTTACTCACCCGTTCGCCACTGACTTCAGAAAAAGCAAGCTTTCCCTTCGGTCCGTTCGACTTGCATGTATTAGGCATGCCGCCAGCGTTCATCCTGAGCCAGGATCAAACTCTCCATTTGATTTTAGCTCACGATGTCATCTGACATCGATTGTTTCTTCTTTCCAGAATTGACGTTTCGTTCTTGGTTTCTTCTATTCTGTTCGGTTTTCAAAGATCTCTTTTTTGCACCGTTTCGCGTGCCTGATTATATTACCACAACTTGGTGGTCTTTGCAAGCTTTTTTTTCAAGCTTTCTTTTATCAGATCCGCTCTCCCTTGGCGCCCGTTTATATTAGCAAATATCCCCCTTCCATGTCAAACACTTTTTTCACTTTTTTTATATTTTTTATAAAACAAAAAAAAGACGACCGTTTTGAATCTATTATTGTTCATCTTGTCGTCTTTTTAGTTATAACCAAAACGATCCAAGCTATGCCTTTTCCCCGATACACTACACCAATTGACTTAAATCATTTTGATACATAGATTTCTCTATGTTATAACCTTTCTAAATGAATAATATCATAAACTTGTTTCTTTTCAATATTTTATTTTTTTATTTAACATATGCTAAACTATAACCAGCTTGAAAGGAGATTACGCATGAAAAATATTATATTTCAACAATGTCAAACGGTTGTTGACGATACTCTTTACCCTATCTCAAACATATCAAATATATTAGCTATCCTATATCATGAATTTGCACATATAAATTGGGCCGGTCTATATTATTGTGATAATGAAAATCAAGAATGTATCTTAGGCCCTTTCCAAGGAAAGGTAGCCTGTACAAAAATTCCATACCATAAAGGCGTTGTAGGAACTTGTGCAGCAAGCAAAAAAATGATCGTAGTTGATAATGTACACCAGTTTGATGGACATATCGCCTGCGATCATTCCAGTAAAAGCGAGTTAGTAATACCTTTGATTTATAATAATGAATTATTGGCAATCCTGGATATCGATTCAGATCAATACAATAACTTTGACCAAGATACTGTTGAAACGATTTTAGAAATATCTTATATACTTTCTTCACTTGTATCTAAAGAAAGAAAGTGAATTGCTTTTCTTGAATATTCAGATGATTGTATATAACACATCTTTTTGTATTCTTCCATCCTTTCCTGATCCACTTCCAGGTTCAGGAAATTTTTTAATTGTTTTCCTCTCCCTTGATTTATAATAGCTCTCTTGATTGTGAGAATACCTTGATTCATCGTTTTAGCCATGGCAGGCCAAAGAAGACTATTTTCTATTTTTTCGCCAATTAAAATATTACATGCCCGTCGATCTACAAATTCTCTAAAAACACGACTAAAGGAAATTGGAAAGTTTAACGGTTGCTCTAAACACTTTTCATCATATGTTCCCCAAAAGGCAAAACTATATACCGGATGATTGGTTCTTCGTACATTTTCATTTTTTAAAAATTGATCGGCAAAATCTGCATAGACATCACATGATGTTAGTTTTGGATCATACCCCAACATATTGTCACGGATCATGTTCCAGCTTTCATACGTATAATCATTTTGTTCATAGCATGCCGGATCCAAACAAGACAAACTAAATGTTGGGCAGATAATGCAGCCATCTTCTTTTACCAATTCCTGTAAAGCCTCAATGATAGCTTGTGACCCTGACAAAATTTCATTAAATCCTGTTAAATCTGCCTGCACGAGCACGACCATTCCTTCATCAATGCCCATAGTTGAAAATATGTCTAAAAAATCTTTCTTCGTATACAAAATATCCATAGTTCTTATCCTTTTATTATCATTTATTTTATCATAATAAACGCTATTACGAGAAAAAAACTAATCCAAATATCCCTGCTTTAAAATCTTCTTTAACCAATATAAAGATTTTTTAGGAATACGTTTATATGTATCTAAATCTAATTCCAATAATCCGTAACGATTTTTAAATGCATTAATGGCAGAAAGATTATCAATGAATGACCAAATTAAATATCCATGACAGTTACAACCTTCAGCCTGCGCCTTTATAGCATATGATAAATGCCTTTTAATAAAATCAATTCGATACTCATCATCTATATATCCATCATTGTTTCTAAACCGATTTTCATTTTCTATTCCAATACCATTTTCCGATATAAACCAAGGTTTATTGCCATACTCTTTCTTAATGCGCATGGCTATATCATAAATTGCCTGCGGATAGATTTCCCAGCCTCTATCGGCATTGTATTCTCTTTGAGGCCATACATAATCTTCATAATAATATTTTGAACAGAATGGACCATCATATGCTGATTCTCTGGCTTTTACACGAATTGGGAAATAATAATCAATGCCTAATAAATCAATTTGATTCTCTTTAATTTGTTTAAGATCCTCTTCTTTAAACTCAAACAAGCATCCGTGCTTAGAAAGCTCCGTGAATATTTCTGAAGGAATCTCACCTTTTAGATAGGCATCTAAATAAAGTCTAACTTCAAAAAGATCGGTATAATAAGCTGCTTCTACATCGCGAGCATCTTTGCTTCTGGAATAAACCGGGGTCATATGCACCATAGCTCCCATTTTAACATTTTCATATTTTCTAGAAATTTCTACCGCTTTGGCTGTTGCCAAGATCTTATGAAAATGTGCCTGATACGCACGTTGAGGATCATGCACAAATGGATACCATATTTTTTTGATATATCCATTATCAATAGGAATATTAGGCTCAGTAAAGGCAAACCACAAATCAACTTCATCATGAAATTCATCAAGAACTTTTTGAACATAATCTACATATAGATCCACCGTTTCACGCGAAGCCCATCCATCATATTTCTCTAATAAGATCGCTGGAATATCCCAATGTTCCAAAGATACGATAGGTTTCATACCATGAACCTTGATTGTTTGAATCACATCTCGATAATATGCAACGGCTTCTTTATCTACTTCTTTTTTTAAAGCATCTTTCATAAATCTTGCCCATTGGATCGTAAAACGAAATGTATTCATTTTAAAATCTGCCATCGTCTTGATATCTTCTTTGTAATGATGATAGAAATCACTGGCTTTTTCTGGCCCAATTTGATCATGCCAGCGGCTAGGATCTGTTTCATAAAACAAATCAGCCCAGCTTTTTTGCGTTTCACTTTTTCCAGCACAACCTTCGATCTGCCAGGCACTGGAACTGGTTCCAATCATAAAATGATCAGGAATAAGAATTTTCTGGTTCATTGTCTACACCTCTTTTCTTTCTTTATAATCCAAAAACGTTACTTTGTCTACCTAATAAAAAAATAGAGTCCGAAGACTCTATCGTTATTAAGATCTTAATGTCGCATCGCATTCCGTCTGGATTGCCTGCAAGATGTTTTCAAATACTTCATTGATCTCTTCATCTTTTAAAGTATGTGTATCTGACTGGAATGTTATAGATAACGCAACTGATTTTTCATCCTTGGCAACATGTTCTCCTTGATATACATCAAATACTTCTACATTGCGAATGATTTCTTCCTTGTTGTAGCGTGCATTTTTATTGATGATACTCACAACCTTTTTAACCGGCATATTTCGATCGATCACAAACGCAAGATCTCGCTGTACACTTGGATATTTTGAAATTGGTGCAAATTTGATCTTTGCTTTCTTGATATCAACCAATGCATCAAAATCCAATTCAGCCATAATTACATCTTTACAATCTGTCTCTTTAGCATACTGTGGATGAATTTTTCCTAAATATCCTATACATTTTTTATCGATCAAGATCTTGGCACTTTGATATGGATGGAAATGCACCACATCTTCTGTATTTGCCTCAAAAGAAACACGTGCTGCAGAAATACCAATGTGATCAAATAATGTTTCGATCAAACCTTTTCCTGTATAGAAATCACTTGGCAGTTCATATTGAAGCCAGCGAGTCTGCTGCAAAAGCCCACTTAAGACAAAGGCTAAATGCATACGAGTTCCCTGGGTTCCGGCAACATTGCTCAATTCAAATACATTCACATCTTTGATCGTACGAGCGTGGTTATAGCTAACTACATCCAATAAACTTGGAAGGATACTTGTACGAATCCAGCGTCTTTCTTCACTCATTGGACTTGCTAACTGGATTGGATCCTGCAATCCTAAGATTGCATTGTCCTTTTTCTGTGTGCTAACTAATGTATATGTTAAACAATCCTGCAAACCTAACTGGCAATATAAATTACGAACAGTACGAATTAGTTTCTGCTTTTCGTTTAATTTACCTTCTGTCATCTCCATCAAAGGCAAAGTACTAGGCAATCTGTCATATCCCAATAAACGAATGACCTCTTCACTCAAGTCTGCTTTTCCTTCTATATCTGTACGATAACTAGGAATATGTACCATATATTTGCCATCTTCATACTCTGGTTCAAAATGCAGACGTTCAAATACATCTTTTACTTCTTCTGCATTAAAATCCGTTCCTAAACGATCATTGATATCTTTTAAAGTACAAGAAAGGCTTACTGGTGTATATCCAGAATCTCCATACTGTACAGTTTCTTCGATCATCTTCGCATCGGCATACTCAATCAATAATTGCACGGCACGATCCAATGCTTTTGATGCGGCAAGTGGTTCAATCCCTTTTTGATAACGAATACTTGATTCTGTTGCCAAATTTAAACGACGAGCCGTGTTACGAATAGACACATGATCAAAAATAGCACATTCGATGATCAAACCTTTTGTTGTATCTAAGATCTTGGAATCATCTCCGCCCATGATACCTGCAATACCAATTGGTTTAGATTGGTTTGTGATCACGATATCTTCTGGAAGTAAATGATATGTAACACCATCCAAGGCAACATAGTCTTCATCAAAACCACTGGCAACCGTGATTTCCTGATTTACGATCGCATCTTTATCATAGAAGTGCATTGGCTGTCCTGTTTCAAGCATTACGATATTTGAAATGTCGACAACATTGTTAATTGATTTCATCCCTGAAGCGGCTAACAATTCTTTCATCCATTTTGGACTTTCTTTGATCGTGATTTCCCCAATGACCTTTCCTAAAAACAAAGGACATTTTTCTGTTGTACTGCTTACATGAAGTTTAGTAGGCCCTCCAACATTTGCAGCACCTTGATATTCTGGAAGTTTTACTTCTCTTTTTAAGATCGCACCAGCTTCCAATCCCATATTAAAAGCGGCAAGACAATCGCTGCGGTTAGGAGTCAATCCGATTTCCAAAATTTCATCATCTAAACCTAAATAGGCGAAAGGATCTTTATTTCCAACCGGCGCATCTTGATCAAGAACCTCAATTCCTGATTTCTGCTCTTCGCTTAAAGAATGTGGATCTACACCCAATTCCACCAAAGAACAAATCATACCATTACTTACCTGTCCACGAATCTTACCTTTTTTGATTTCGCCACCAGGAAGCTTTGCTCCTGGAAGAGCAACGATGACTTTTTGACCAGCAGCTACATTTGGAGCCCCACATACGATATCCAGAATTTCATCGCCTACATTGACTTTTGTACAGTTTAAATGATCGCTGTCTGGATGAGGGTAACATTCCTCTACTTGACCAATCACAAGATTTGTCCCTTGTGCCAAACGTTCAATACCTTCAACTTCTAAACCTGCTGATGTAATTCGATCTGCCATTTCTTCAATGCTAAGATCGGATACATCCATATATTGTGATAACCATTTTCTTGAAATTCGCATGTTAAATCCTCCTAATCAAAACGTTTGAACGTCTCAGAGAAACGCTTGTCGTTTGTATAGAAATGACGAATATCATCAATTCCATATTTCAACATCGCAACACGTTCAATTCCTACACCAAAGGCAAATCCAGAACATTTTTCTGGATCATAACCAGCCATTTTCAAGACATTTGGATGCACTTCACCAGCACCTAAGATTTCGATCCAACCAGTCCCTTTACATGTTGGGCATCCTTTTCCATTACAAATATGACATGTTACATCTACTTCAACACTAGGTTCCGTAAATGGGAAATAACTTGGTCTAAAACGAATCTGACGATCCTGACCAAATAATTTTTTCGCCATAAACTCCAACGTTCCTTTAAGGTCTGATAGAGTAACTTTTTCTCCAATAACCAATCCTTCCATCTGCATGAACTGATGAGAGTGTGTCGCATCATCATCATCGCGACGATATACTTTACCTGGACAAACAACTTTGATTGGCAAATTCGGTGCAGATTTTTCAAGTACCATCATTTGGATTGCTGTCGTATGTGTTCCTAATAAAGTATTTTGGTCAATATAAAGACTATCCTGCATATCTCTTGCTGGATGATCTTTAGGGATATTCGCTCTTTCAAAACAATATAGATCGTCTACGATATCATTGCCTTCAATAACTTGATACCCTAAACCAATAAATAAATCTTCTAATTCCTGTTTTACAAGATTTAAAGGATGCGCATTGCCTAATACTGGACTGCGGCCTGGAAGCGTAATATCGATTTTTTCATTTTCAATTTTAGCTTCCATTTCCTTCTTTTCCAACTCAACTTTTTTATCTTCGATCATTGAAGACAATAACTGTTTTAACTGATTGACTTTCTGGCCAAAAATTGGTTTTTCTTCCTTAGGAAGATCTTTCATGCCCTTCATTAACTCCTGAACAGGACCTTTTTTTCCAAGATACAAGACACGCAATTCATTTAGTTCCGAAAGACTTGCAGCGGACTGAATCTTAGCTTGGGCTTCTTGTTGTAACGTTTCGATTGGTTCCATATTCTCTAGTCTCCTTTACAAAAAAAACGACGAATACAGGAACGAACAAAGTTCGCGGTACCATCCTGTTTCGTCGAAACGCACTTAATTATCATGATAACCGTGTGATACGGAAAGGGATTAACCTTTGCTCCCAGGTGAATTCATTAGACCTTCTTTGCCTGGACCTTTCAGCCGATGAGTCCAGTTCTCTGTCAAAGGGCACCTAATTACTATGCCTGATCATCGTTTTAACGATTAAAATTATACAAAATCTATGAAAAAGTTTCAACCGAATCTTTTTTCTTACCGAATAAAACCTTAAAATCCATTAAAAAAACATAGCTGTTGGAAGATAAAATGCATATGGAGATGTAAATACAGCTAAAGACAAAGCTATTTTCTTTTTCTGGATCAAAGATAAGTCAACTTTTTTAAGACAAATCTTAGAATTAAAGTAATAAATGCAATATGCGCTGATTATTAAACGGTAGTTCGACAGTTATAAAATCATAAATATCCCGAATGTCGCTTATATAGCGCTTTTTTTATGTCAAATCCCTCTTTAATTTTGTTGTACGGATGTTGTATGGCGTTGTACTTTGTGGTATAATAGGTATGTACAAGGAGCCTTCCTCATGAAACTAAACTATGACAGAAAATCTAAGGATCCCACCTACTTCATCCAGGTCGGTATCCGCAACGGTAAAAAAGTGACCACCAAGAACGTGGAACGGATCGGCAAGCATTCGGAATTATTGAAGATCACAGACGATCCTCTGAAATATGCCAGACAAAAAGTTAAGGAATATAATGACAACCTTAAGAACAGCAGGGTCGAGTATAACATCACCATTCATTTCGACGACAAGGTCATCAACCGGGGAAACATTGTTTCCAGGTCCACCTGCAGGAATATCGGTTATCTCTATCTCAAGGAAATCTATTCCTCACTGAAGCTTTCCGGTTTCTTTGAAAAGGTCTGCAGTGACCGCAGGATCGCCTTCCATCCCGATATGATCAATATGGTCCTTGCCTTTTCGAGAATCCTTGATCCGGGGAGCAAGCTGCATACCTTGAAGAACCTGTCCCGCTTCTATGGTGATTTTGATTTCTCCCATCAGGATATCCTTCGTTTCATGGATATCCTGGAAGAAAACTATGATGAATATCTTTCGCATTTATTTGAATCCAGTAATAAAGTGATCAAGAGAAACACCAGTGTCTGTTATTTCGACTGTACGAACTTCTATTTTGAAAAGGAGAACGAAGATGAGGATGTATATGATGAGATCACAGGTGAACTGATAAAAGGTCTCTTAAAATACGGTGTATCCAAAGAACATCGTCCGAATCCGATCGTACAGATGGGACTGTTCATGGATGCCGACGGCATTCCCCTGAGCATGTGTATCAATCCCGGAAGCGACAATGAATCGCTTTGTGCCGTACCGGCAGAAAAGAAGATGCTCAAGATGTTCGAGAACAAGGATATCATCTATTGTGCAGATGCAGGGCTCGGCTACAATGACGCAAGGGTATTCAACGATTTTGGCGGGCGGAAGTTTGTGGTAACACAATCGGTCAAGAAATTGAGCGATGTTCTAAAACAGGCTGTATTCAATGATTTTGACTACCGTTTTTCCCAGGACGGAAAGCCGATGTCCTTAAAGGCCATGAAAAGCTTTGATCGAACATTGACGGAAAATCGAAAATATTATGACGGATACATATATAAATCCATAATGGTTGACAAACCGGTGGATCTGGGTTTGTTCGAGATCCGTCAGTCTAAGAACGGAAAGACAAGAAAGGTAAAATCAAAAGGGACACTGAAACAGCGTATCATCGTGACCTATTCAAGAAAGATGGCTGAATACCAGAAGACGGTAAGGAACAGGCAGATCGAACGTGCAAAAAAAATACTGACAGCCATGGATCCTGAAAACTTCAAGAAAGGACCTCAAGACGTGACAAGGTTTATCAAGAGCGACAAAGAAAAGAAGAATTATTCTTTAGATGAAGCACGTATCGAAGCCGAGGCGCAGTACGATGGTTTCTATGCGGTCGCCACAAATATATTCGACATGAAGGAAACAGAAGTCCTGGACATCCAGTCAAGAAGATATCAAATAGAAGACTGTTTCCGCATCCTGAAAACAAACTTCAGTTCAAGACCCGTATATCATCACAAGGAAAGCCGAATAAAAGCACACTTCCTGATCTGTTACACAGCTTTATTGATCTACCGATTGCTCGAGGTCAAATTAGACAGAAACAAAACGCATTTTACAACCGGGCAGATCATCGAAACGCTGCAGAACATGAATGTGGTCAACTGCTCGGATATGTACTACCAGTCCTGTTATACCGGATCGGATGTACTGGATTCACTGGAACAACTGTTTGATTTAAAACTGAATCGAAAATACTATCTGCCGAAAACATTGAATAAATTAAAAAAAATTTGAGAAATAATAGTTCCATACAACAATTTATAAATAGTAAAAATGAGCGTTAGGCCTTTATTTAAAGGCTTTGCGCTCACTTTCATATTATATAACTGTCGAAAACGGGATTATACAAAATCTATGAAAAAGTTTCAACCGAATCTTTTTTCTTACCGAATAAAACCTTAAAATCCATTAAAAAAACATAGCTGTTGGAAGATAAAATGCATATGGAGATGTAAATACAGCTAAAGACAAAGCTATTTTCTTTTTCTGGATCAAAGATAAGTCAACTTTTTTAAGACAAATCTTAGAATTAAAGTAATAAATGCAATATGCGCTGATTATTAAACTCACCGTCACCCATATAAAAGCATAGACACTTTCAAAAGGGTTATACATGATCGCATTAGATAGATTATGATACCACCACATACCTATCTGGGAATTATAATCAAATTGAATGAGACAAGGTATGATCATCAATACGGTTCCAATCATATCCGCAATAAAACCAAATATCCATATTCTTAAAATTACAGGTTTGACCAAGGTTTTAATATTTTTTATTTTCAAATATTTCATCGTTAAGACTACAACCAATAAGTCTATGAAAAAATTTACAGGAAGAATAATAAACCAAGTAATGGGTATCAACCATAATAACCAGATTGGAAAAGCCATGTTATAAAGTTTTATTTTCTTTTCTTTCATACAAGTCTTCCAATATAAAGCTTAATGGATAAATTGTCTAATCCTCATCGATAAATTCTTTTATCTCATCCAGTCTTGCTAAAGTTTCATCATAGCCTAATTGAAACCATGGTCGAAGTTTTTTCGGATCCGTTGTGTAGCGGGAAACCCCGATATCCTTGCTGGGACGAAGAACCAAGGCTTTACCTTCTTTTTCTAACTGGGCAATCTTATCCCATTGCTCATTATATCTTTCATGACGTCTTCTTAGATCATCGACGATTTTGTCATCATGATATACGAGCTTAGCTAATAATTGTTGATACTTTGGTGCCGCTTTGCGAACATATCCTTTTTCCTTTGTGGATAAGACAATATGTTTCTCATTCCCACGACGAATACTCTGCTCAATACTGATCATATCGACCAATCCAGCATCCATGTATTTTTTATTGTTGAACATATAAGGTCTTGACAATAATAACAATGCACAACTAGCTTTGATCAACGTCATATCTTTGTCTACATACGATTTATCAAAATACTCTACAGTATGTTCTTTGATATTGTATAAACCTACATCCATCTGTGTTTCACTGTTTCGTAATGCTTCAAAATCTAAAGGCGCTCTGGATTCAATAAAGTCATTTGTCGCTTCAATTCCAAAAAGGCCTCCCTCTTTTAATAAAGGACGAATTCCAATTACTTCTTTTTGACAAGGTGCATCGATACCAGTAATTTCCATACGGTCAATTTGTCTTGTGACATACGATAACAATATCTCCGATCCAGCCGAGATACCAACACAATATGGTAAATAGATTCCATTTTCTAAGAAACATTTTAATGCACCAGCAGAATAAGCAGCTTTGGTACCTCCCCCTTCGGCAACCAATCCTACTCGCCTGCTCATTTAGTTTTCTCCCATTGACGGATAACACCTGATTTTTTTGCTGCTTCTTCAACCGCATCAGCTACTACATCTGCCACACGAGGATCAAGTGCAGATACGATAATATTTTCTTCAGAAAGATCTTCTTCTTTGATCATAGAGGCAATCGCATATACGGCCGCCTTCTTCATTTCATCATTGATGCAAGTTGCCTGTGCACGCAAAGCACCTTTAAAAATCCCTGGGAAAGCTAATACGTTATTGATCTGATTAGCATGATCGCTTCTTCCCGTTCCAACAATTCTAGCTCCCGCAGCTTTAGCATCTTCCGGTTCAATTTCTGGAATTGGATTTGCCATTGCGAACACAATAGCGTCTTTATTCATACTGGCAATCATCTCTTTGGTTACAATATGCCCTGCACTGACCCCAATAAATACATCGGCTCCTACAAGTGCATCGGCCAATTTACCTTTTTTATGTTCAGGATTACTGATGGACATCAATCTTCTTTGTTCATCACTTAAATTCATTTCTTCAGATAGAATTCCATCTTTATCACATAAGATCACTTTACCAATCTTCATTTCAAGGATCAAATTGGCGATAGCACACCCTGCACTGCCAGCTCCATTGATTACGATCGTTGGATCGTCTTTTTTGACAAATCTTAAGGCATTCACAAGAGCGGAACTAACGACAATGGCCGTTCCATGCTGATCATCGTGAAATACAGGTATGTTCATTCTTTCCTGTAATCTTCTTTCAATTTCAAAACAGCGTGGTGCTGCGATATCTTCCAAGTTGATCCCACCAAAACTTGGCTCAAGTCTGGCAATTGTTTCAACCAATTCATCTGTATCTTGTGTATTTAATGCCAATGGAATCGCATCTACATTCCCTAGTGCTTTAAACAATACACATTTTCCTTCCATAACTGGCATTGAAGCTTCTGCTCCAATATTTCCTAACCCTAAAACTGCTGAACCATCTGTAATGACCGCAACTAAATGGCTTCTTGCGGTATAAGTAAAGCTCTTTTTAGGATCATCTTTGATTTCAAGACAAGGTGCTGCCACTCCAGGAGTATACGCAATTGATAAATCATCTCTTGTCTTGATTGGCATCTTTGGAATCGTTTCTAACTTTCCATTCCATTTGGCATGAAGTCTTAAAGCTTCCTTTGCATAATCCATATAATTCCTCCTAATATTTAATAATATTTATAACAATATCGACCATTTTCTCCATTTTTTGAATGCTGGCAAATTCATAACGACCATGATGATTGAACGAACCCGTTCCTAGATTTGGCGTCAACAAACCTTTTTCAGACAACATGGCTCCATCTGTACCACCTCGTACTGGATTTGATACCGGTTTAATGCCCGCCATTTCTATCGCTTGTTTCGCTTTATCTACACAACGCATATCATGTTTGATATACGAATACATATTCTTGTATTGATCTTTGATCTCTAATTGAAATCTTCCATCATATTTTTGATTAAACTCATCCACTAAATCTGTCACAAAATTCTTTTGTGCCTTGAATTTATCTTCATCATGTTCTCTTAAGATATAATCAAGCGTTGCAAGTTCAACATCTCCCTGTAGATTGGTCAAATGATAAAAACCTTCTCTACCTTCAGTTTTTGATGGAATCTGCTCCTTTGGAAAACGACTGGCAAATTCTACAGCTAACAATCCAGCATTGACCATCTTATCTTTGGCATCGCCTGGATGAATAGAACTGCCAACAATTTCTATATGAGCTTTAGCCGCATTGAAGTTTTCATAATCAACACATTCTACTTCACCTCCATCGATCGTGTAGGCATAATCCACATCAAATCGATCTAAATCAAAAGTATCTGTTCCACGACCTACTTCTTCATCGCAGGTAAAGGCCACCATGATCTTTCCATGAGGAATCTTTTCTTTGATTACTTTTTCTAAAGCGCTCATGATAATCGCAATTCCAGCTTTATCATCACCACCTAGTAAAGTTGTACCATCAGTAACGATCAAATCTTCAGATATACATGTAGCCAAAGCTGGATACATCTCTTTAGACATGCTGTAATGATCATTAAGTTGAATTACTTCCCCCTGGTAGTTTTCAATGATCCTTGGTTTTACATCTTTGCCACTTAATTCACAAGCTGTGTCCATATGAGCTAAAAAACCAATCGCATCTTTTGTATCATCTGTACTGAATAAAGTGGCATATACTATGCCACTTTCATCCAATTGTACCTCATCAAATCCAATTTCTTTACACTCTTGAGCCAATATACGTGCTAGATCAAGCTGACATGCTGAACTTGGCACGCTTGAAGAATCTTCATCGGCCTGTGTATTGATTGAAACATATTTTAAAAATCTCTCTTTAATTTTCATATCATGCTAACTCCGTTGAAAGTCGAGGTACGATTTGTTTCTTTCTTGAAACAACACCTTGTTTCTCAAAATCTTTGATCGTTCCCATAAAGAAATTCGATAATTTTCCTGTATAGATGAATCTAGAGCCTTTTCCTTCAATATTGGTAAAGACCATCAAGCGAAGATCAAATCTTCTTGCCTTATTTTCATCTTCCATATATTTTAAAAAGTCTGCTTCAATATCATCTACAACATCAAGATTATAGATAAACACCTGTGATATCGCAACTCGCTTCCCACTTAAAGTATATTCCTTGCAGTCATTATAAAGAATATCTCTAAATGTCTTGCCTTTGATCGTAGCGGTATTCTCAAACAATTCTGTTGCCATATTCTGGTGATTAAAGCCAAATTGCTTTTCTAATCTTGAAGCTAAGATACGATCTGTTTCGGTGCAGGTTGGCGAATGGAAATTCAATGTATCACTGATAATTCCATAACAAATTAATTTTGCTACTGTCTCAGACATCTCGATTCCATATTCAGAATACATTAGTCCAACTATAGTACAGCTAGAACCTACGATCATGTTTCTGAATACAATCGGTTTGTCAGTCTCAATATCCCCAATTCGATGATGATCGACGATTTCTATGATATCTGCATAATCAATATCACTGATACTCTGTTTTCTTTCATTGTGATCGATCAAGATAAATTGCTTCTTCTCAGATTTTAACAAGTGATAACGTGCTACCGATCCCACCAGTTTATCTTGAAACATGACAGGATAGGAAGAGTGACGTGTCTTTAACATCTCTCGCTCCACATCTTGAATAAACTCCGTCTTATTAAAGCGAATGATATCATGTGCTGGTGTCATGATCAGTTCTACTGGAATAGAACGATAGATCATCTGAATCATTTTCATCGTATTATATGGCGTATTGATCAAAGTTACACCCATAGATTTGGCAATATCAATAATATAGTCATTTGGAACATAGTTTTCTGCAATACAGATGATCGCACATCCTCTTCCCATGCTCTTTAACATATCATCTTCGGCATCATCCAAAATCATGATAGCCCCTCTAAGATCACGCTCCATCAATTTCTTATCACTGATGCGGACTTGACCATTGGTAGGAAGCGTTCCTTTTAATAAGATTTTTCCTTTTAATACTGCTTCTAGATTTTCAATTGGTGTCTGGCTTAATAACTGTTGTGTGATTGCAAGATCCTGCATCTGGATCCGGGAAATTTCACCAATTGTTGTCATTCCAACAAGATTATCGTTCTCGTCTACAACATAAAGTGTTTTTGTATTATTTTCTAGACATATATCCCAAGCTCTGCGTAAAGTATCTCCTTTATACACAGTATACGCTTCGTCAATTTCGATTTCTGCCAAGGTATTTCGAGCCGTCGTCATATATTGTGGTGATTCGACATTTAATTTATCTAAAATAAACCTTGTTTCGGGATTCAGATGACCAATTCTTGCGGCCATTGCATTCACACCCATTTTCTGTTTTAACTCAGCCAAAGCCAAGGCTCCACAGATTGAATCCGTATCCGGAATTTTATGTCCTATCACATATACAGGCAAATTCATATTGCGTTGCACCCCCTTGTATATGCTTTCGCTTTTCTATTATACCAAAAACGTAATAAAAAAGGCCAACGAATTGGCCTAATTATATGAATTACTTAACAGCGTCTTTTAATGATTTTGAAGCTTTGAATTTAACAGCTTTTGAAGCTGGAATTTCAATTTTTTCTCCAGTTGCTGGATTTAATCCCATACGAGCAGCTCTTTCGCTCAATGAGAATTTACCAAAACCATAGATATCAACAACACCATCTTCTTTTAGTGTGTTCATGATTTCTTCAAATACTGTGTTGATGCATCCTTCAGCAACTTTTTTACTCAAATCATATTCTGCAACCAATTTAGCTGCTAAATCTTTTTTATTTATTGTTGTAGACATTATTAATTCCTCCTTTGTCCTAACATATTTTACCACTTCACTAATACATACACAAGCAAATCCTATCATGTAAGTGTTTGCACACTTTTCAAAAATTTCAAACTTGAAACATTAAAATGTATACATTTTTCTAACCATTCCACCCAGAAAATAAAATCATCCAAATTAAACGCAAACATTTCATTCAACTGCGTAAAATCCTTTTCATTTGCCTTAAACAAAGAACGAATCTGGATCATCTCCTGTTTCGATCTAGGTAAGATACGATCATGATTGCATGTGGTACATAAAAAACCACCATCGGTTACAGACAAGGTTTCTAAATGATCTTTTCTTTTACATAAGATACAGCCATCCACAAATGGAGCAATTCCCTCTTTTTGAATTATTTGGGCTAAAAGCAGACAGGCATAGTTATACGCTTTGGCATCATCATTTTGAAATTCTTTTAAACACTTGTCAAACAACATATAAATCGTAGGATTACCATGAAATCGCGTGATGACTTCTGCCAAAACAAAGCAGATAGAACTTTTCATTAAATCTTCCATGATCTTGTAATGACTGTCAATGACATTGCCATAATACAACAATGATAACCCATTCTCTTTTTGCTCGATCGTATAGCGCACATGTGAAAACACCTGCGTGATCATTCGATTCTTTGAAGTTTGTTTCTGGATTCCTCTAGCCAGGATCGAAAGAATTTTATCCTGCGTTAAAAGGCGAATAATTCCATCGCTTTCACGATAGTCCTGAACAGATAAAACGATTCCTTCAACTTCAGTCGTTGGCTTCATTTAACTCATCCAATCCAAATTCCTTGATTTTTTGTTCCTGATTACGCCAATTCTTTTCAACACGAACATATAACTCAAGTTCTACATTCTTCTTTAGTTTTTCTTTCAGTTCTTTTTGTGCTGCCAAACGAATTGAACGAATCATTTTTCCCTGCTTACCTATCAAAATCCCTTTTTGTGAATCTCTGTCGACAACGATCATTGCCTGCATAAATATTTTATTTTCTTCTTCAACCTTGTTTTCCAACAAGACAGCTACACTATGAGGAATTTCTTCTCGCGTCTTAAAAAGAATTTTTTCACGTATGATCTCACAGATCTGAAAATTAATATCGTGATCGCTTTTCATTTCACTTGGATACAACATACCACCTTCTGGTAAATATTCACGGAATACATCCAGTAACTCATTTAAATTATTCTCTTTTAGAGCACTAATTGGAACAATTTGATCGAAATTATAACGATCCTGCCATCCTAAAAGTGTTTCAAGCAGTTTCTCCTTCTTGACCATATCAACCTTATTCACGATTAAGATAACCGGCTTTTTAAGCTGCTCGATACGATTTAAGATAAATTCATCTCCTGAACCAAAACTCTGTGTTCCATCAATGATCCAGCCAATCACATCACAATCTTCCATTGCGGTATAAGCATTCTTATTCAATACACGCCCCAGCTGTTGTCTTGGTTTATGAATCCCTGGTGTATCGACAAACACATATTGAGCATCTTCTAATGTCAAGATTCCGGCAATATTATTTCTTGTCGTATTGGGTTTATCTGACATGATCGCAACTTTTTCTTTTAAAAGAGCATTCATCAATGTTGATTTCCCTGCATTGGGTCTTCCTACTATTGCGATAAAACCTGATCTATAATTCATATTTTCACCTTTTCCTTATATCAAATTTAACAATTTAGGCACAAAGATACAGAGTGCCACAACAAGCGCAAAACAGCTCACTAAAAAAACCGCAGCCGCTGCCATATCTTTGATTTTCTTTGCCCTTGGATCTTTCTTTAAAGAAATATAATCGACCAATCCTTCAATACAGGAATTGATGATTTCAAAAGAAACGACCAATACGATCGACAACAAGATCCAAAGCCATTCTGTCATTGAACATTGAAATATGATTCCGGCAAGGAATGCTAAAACGCCTAAGAAACATTGAAAGGCAATACTTCTATCTTTAAAGGCATACCTCAGCCCTTCAAAAGCATATTTAAATCTACCGACTAACCACTTCATCAAGAATCACATCCTGTAACTCAAACATAACTTTTTCTTCTTCTGGTTCCATATGATCATATCCCATCAAATGCAACAACCCATGGCAAAACAAAAAACATGCCTCTCTGCGCAAAGAATGACCATATTCTTTTGCCTGATCACGAATCGCCTGCACATTAATAAAGATATCCCCCAATTCGCACATAGACTCTTCGATCAAAACATCCGAAAGATCATCCTGCAGGGCAAAACTGATCACATCGGTTGGACGATCGATCTTACGATACTCCTTATTGATTTCATGAATCTGTTCAGGGGTCACAAAAATAACTGACAAGCTCCAGTCTTTATGGCGATTCAATATATCACTGGTTCTTTGCAGTATGCGTTCATAATCTTTTTTATAGCGATAGATGCTTCTATCTTTTGCTTCATTTACTATTACGATTTCCATGCTTAAAGTATAACCTAAAAAACAAAAATTAGAAATATATTGTATAATATTAAAGCTTAAGAAGGGGTGTTTTATGAATCCATTTGTTTGCATCATGTTGATCTTTGCCACAATAGGCCTCATTGATAAGATCTTAGACAATAAATTCGGCTTGGCATCTGCCTTTGATAAAGGAATTATCACCATGGGTGATTTTATGTTATCAATCAGTGGTTTTTACTGTATTTCAATTGCCTTTTTACGAAACAATACCGAAATCCTCAATCACTTAGGTGATTTTCTATTCTTTGATCCTTCCATCTTGATTGGATCCTTGTTAGCACCTGATCTAGGTGGATATTCCATAGTGGAAATGATCTCAAAAGATCCAAACATGATCGTATTTGCCGGCGTTTTATTAACTTCTACCATTGGAGCTACCATTAGTTTCCAGCTGCCTATCTTTTTAAATAATCTAGAAAAAGATGATGTCCCATCCTTTATGCAGGGAATTGCCTATGGTTTGATCGTTTTACCAATCGTTTTGATCCTTGTCGGTCTTTTTTTACAGATTGATTCACTCATGATCAATATGATACCTTTGCTTGTTCTATGTATACTTCTATTATTCATGTTCTTTATTAATCTAAAACTCAGCGTAAAAATCTTGACGATCTTTGCCAATATGATTCGCATTCTTGGTTATCTCTTCTTTTTCCTTGTCTGCCTGACTTTTTTCTTTGATCTTGGTTTTACCCAGCAAGATCTGATCCAGGAAGTTTTTAGTATCGTATTTCAAATGACTTTGATCGTTGCCGGCTCTTTGGTATTGTGCCAGCTGATCTTAAAATATTTTGCCCTACAAATCGAAAAACTTGCCACTATGTTGCACATCAATCAATATGCCTTAATTGGTTTGATCTTAAGTTTAGGCACAAGCATTGCCATGATGCCTTTGTTTTCCAAGATGGATACAAAAGGAAAACTGATCAATGCTGCTTTTTCTGTCAGTGGTGCCTATGTATTTGGTGGACAACTCGGTTTTATTGCCAGTGTATCGAATTCATTTTCGACAACGATCTTCATCATTGCTAAATTAAGTGCCGGCATTCTTGCGATCCTCATGGTTTATCTCTTTACGAAAAGAAGGATGGAAAACTAATTCCATCCTTTTATAAGCTTTGTTCTGTACGACCAATAATATCATCCTGTGTTGCTTTCGATAAAACATTAAAGAAAGCGGAGTATCCGGCAACACGAACGATCAAATCTTTATGTTTTTCCGGATGTTTTTGTGCATCGATCAAAGTTTCTTTTGAAACAACATTGTATTGCACATGATATCCCTCAAGACGATTAAAAAACGTTTTGATCAACATCTCCAATTTCATCTTGTTTTCTTCTTTTTCCAGCAACTGTGGAGTTACCTTTTGGTTTAATAAAACACCACCTGTAATTTCATGAGTTGGTAATTTAGAAACCGATTTAAACACAGCCGTCGGTCCATTTTTGTCGCTGTTATGAGCTGGCGAACTACCCTCAGCCAAAGGAGTATGTGCCTTTCTACCATCTGGAGTTGCCATTGTATCATAGCCTTGCCCAACATTGGCTGAAATCGAGGAAGTTCCGGCATAGCGGATTCCTCCAATAGGACCTCGATGATATCTTGTGTTTGGATATTTCTTCATTTCATCAATATATGAATCATAAGCTTTCACTACCAACATATCCACATAATCGATATCATTTCCATATTTTGGTGCTTCGTTGATCAACATAGACTGAATTCTTTGACTTTCCGGACTTTCAAAATTATCTATTAAGGCATCCCAAAGTTCTTGTTGTGTGATCTTCTTTTCATCAAATACGAGTTTTTTGATGGCTGCCAAGCTGTCTGCCATATTGGCAATTCCTGTTTGTAATCCAGAAATAAAATCATAGATGGCTCCACCTTCTTTGATCGTTTTTGCTCGACCAATACAATCTTCGACCAAAGTAGAACATAGGATATCTGGAACTTCTCTTTCACTGGCCAGATCGATCGTATTCTCTACGATTACACTCATTCGCGTCAATTTCCGTACTACCTTATCCCAGGCATTCATCAATTCATCAAATGATTTCATCTTAGTAAAATAACCACATGGTTCTACAAATCTTTTTTGACTTGTCATATCTACACCGTTGTTCATCGCAATCAATAGGATTCTTGGAAAATTCATATAACTCATTCCTGTACAACGATATCCCCATTTACCTGGAACAGCCGTTTCTACACATCCAATTGCCGAATAATTATAGGCATCTTCTTCTTTAACTCCCTTTTCGATAAAAGAAGGAATGATCACTTCATCATTATTGAAAGCTGGCATACCTGTACCAAGTTTCATGACTTCAATAGCTTCATCAAAGAAGTGCGCATCTAAGTTTTTATGATAACGAACCGTTAAATTAGGCTGTGGCAAACGAGTCTGGGCTACTGATTTTAAAACCAAAAAAGACAACGCATTGACTGCATCCTTTTTATCTGTTGTCTGTCCTCCAATTGTAACATTTTGATACATCGGACTTCCTGCACTTGAGAATGTATGTGCCTGAGAACGGACTTTATTGATCGTGGTAGTCTTGATCCAAAGATTATCTAACAACTCAACCACTTCATCATCCGTTATAAATCCTTCATCGATGTCTTTTTTATAGAATGGATACATATACTGATCAAAACGTCCATATGAAACGGAATGTCCATTGGATTCGATCTGAAGAATAAGTTGAACGAACCACACCGACTGAATAGCTTCATAAAAATTAGATGCTGGCTCATAAGGCACTTTGGCGCAAATACGAGAAATTTCTAAAAGCTCTTCTCTACGTTTCTTTTCCGCATTTAAAGACATTTCTTTGGCAAGCTTGCTAAAACGAGAGGCAAATGTCTTTACGGCATCGATAACGATCAAAACAGCACGATAGAAATGATATTTATCAATATTTGCCGGATTGCATAGATCTAATTCACCTTTTAGCTTTTTGACTCTTTCTTCATAGCCTTTCAATCCATCGGATAATAGTCTTTGATAATTCACAGATAGATGAGCATCTCCGGCATTTAGTTTTCCTTCCATCCCAAAGAAACCAGTTTCCATGAACACACTGACTTCTTCTGGCAATAATGCTTCTCCTTTTGCCCTTAAATTATTATTCTGCCAGAAAGGGGCAATGGAACGAAGATCTTCTTTTGTCTTTTCCGTGATATAAAAAACATCTCCATCACGTTTTTCAAATGTATCCAGTTCATCGATCACAAATTTCATCGTATACTCAGGAAAAATAGGCGCATCACGATTGGATGATGCTTGATTTCCCACGATCAATGTATCCTCTTCAATATAGATTGGCATCTTTTCAAGGATGTTTTTCAACATAAGAGCACGTTTTAAGACAACAGGCTGATTTAAGTTTTCTTTATATGCCTGGGTTGCCAGTATGGCTCTTGTCGCATCGATGTAAGGCTTTTTGTCCAGGATCTCTTCGCGAAAATGATCCATTCGTGGAGTAAGACTTCCAAAATGAGCAGAATTTTTCATGTTTCCTCCTTTTTTTCTTATGAAAAATATTAATTTCGTCCTTTATCTATATCATATATTTTTCTGAACACATGTCAACATAATTTCATTACGAATTGTATTCAGTTTCATTTGAAAGTTATAATTGTTTGTAAATGATTTCTATGTTAGTATTTATACACAAGGAGAACCACAATGACAAAAGCTCTAATTTTTAATATGCAAAAATTTTCGATTCATGATGGACCTGGCATCCGTACAACGATCTTCTTTAAAGGCTGTCCTTTAAAATGCTTATGGTGTTCTAATCCTGAATCACAGGATACTTCGATCCAAATTTTATATGATCAAAAAAAATGTGTTCACTGTATGACCTGTTTACATACATGTCCAAATAAAGCTATTCAATTTCTACAAGATCAATTTTACATTGATACTAAGGCTTGTTCTCATTGTTTAACATGCGTACACAACTGTATCAACCAAGCCTTGAGTTATGAAGGAGAATATAAAACCATTGAAGAAATCGTAGATTTTTGTCTTCAAGATGTAGAATTCTATGAAGAGTCCAATGGTGGAGTGACTCTTTCAGGAGGCGAAGCCTTGTGTCAGCCACAAGCCGTCCATGAATTATGCAGCGAATTAAAGAAACATAAAATTCATATTGCTGTAGAAACCACTGGCTATATTGAATCACAAATCTTTCAAGAGAGTGCTGCTTTATTTGATCTGCTCTTATTTGATGTAAAACACTATGATTCAAATATCCACCAAAAAATGACAGGTGTTTCAAATGAAAAGATCCTTAAGAATCTAAGTTGGGCATTAAACAATAATATTGAAGTTCTTGTACGTATTCCTGTAATTCCTGGATTTAACGCAGAAATCAAAGATGCGAAAGGATTTGTATCCCTTTTTCAAAAAATGGGCATAAAAAAAGTCCAACTGCTTCCATTTCATCAGTTTGGACAAAATAAATATAGCTTATTAAATAGAGAATATGCCTATAAAGATACTAAGGCACTCTATCCAGAAGACCTTCAAGAATATCAAAATATCTTCACACAAGAAGATATTGATTGTTTCTTTTAAACTTTGATGACTTCTACTTGATTTTCTTTTAAATAATTTTCTGAATCACGATTGATCTCTTTGTCAGTATATACCATACTGACTTTTTTTGTATCCATCAAACTAACGACACCAATTTGATCAAATTTAGAAGAATCTGTAACAACGATTACTTTTTTGGCTTGTTTAGCTAGATCACGAACGGTTTCTGCACGCATATAATCGTTTCCGGTAAAGCCTGTATCGACAGAGAATCCATCCGCTCCAATAAATAGTTTATCCACATAAAAATTCTGGGCACAATTTCGTGTGATAGGTCCCACCATGACCTGGGATTCTTTTTGATATTCTCCCCCAAGAAGGATCACATGAATATTCTTATATCGTCTAACATATTCTGCGATAAATGCAGAATTGGTGATTAGAGTTACTTCCTGTTTGGTCTTGGCAATTTCTAAAGCCAAAAGAGAACAACAAGAGCCTGATTCAATCATCAGCGTTTCACCATCATGAATCGTTTCTGCCGCTTTTCTGGCAATTTTTTGTTTGATTTCATAATGATAGGCCAAACGAGTATTGATATCATCACTATCATTTAATACGGCATACCCATGTTCTCGAATGATGATCCCGCTTTTTTCCAAAGCATCCAGATCTTTACGAATCGTAACCTGGGAAACATTCAGCATTAAAGCCAAAGAAGAAACTTCGATCTTTTTTGATTTTGATAATAAATCCAGTATTGTCGTTTGTCGTTTATTCATTCTCTCACCTTTTAAAAAGGTATCATACACATCTTTCATTTGCAACTAAAGATTGTTTCATTTATTCATGAGCATTCTGATAGCACTTACGAATTTCTTCTGGCATTCTATCTTCAAAACCTTTTTTTAATTTAGCCTCTGTTTGATCTTTGCAGGCAGTTTCATAGTACCAGCATTTGAACTCGACCATATCCAATGTTTTTTGTAATTCATTCATCTTCTTTAAGATATTTTCTCTTTGGGCATAAAACATCTCTTTTCTTCTCTCTAGTGTACTGTCCCCTTGAGCACACCAGTCCATGAATTCACGAATCTCTTTGATCTGCATTCCTGATTTTTTTAAACATTCAATCACTCGTAAAGCCTCAAGGCTTTGTTCATCAAAGCGACGAATTCCAGATGGTTCTTTATTTAGTTCTTGAAATAAACCTTCTTTATCATAATAACGTAATGTAGAAATTGATAAATCAAACATTTTTGATACTTGTCCAATGGTATACATGATCATTCCTCCAATTTTTCAAAAAAACTCTTGACCTAAAGTTAGCTTTAGGTTGTACATTTAGTATATCAAGGAGGAATTAAAAATGGAAGAAAAACTAAATCTAACAAGTGAATGGGATAAAACATTCCCAAAAAGTCAAAATGTTGATCATCGTAAAATAACTTTTCATACACGTTATGGTCTTACTTTAGCTGCAGATATGTATACCCCAAAGACATACGAAGGAAAACTTGCTGCGATTGCGATCAGCGGTCCATTTGGGGCCGTAAAAGAACAAGCTTCTGGATTATATGCCCAAACTTTGGCAGAAAGAGGATTTTTAACGATTGCCTTTGATCCATCTTATACAGGAGAAAGTTCAGGCTTCCCTCGTAATGTGGCTTCACCAGATATCAACACAGAAGATTTCTTAGCTGCAGTCGATTTCTTATCCGTCCAGGAAAATGTCGATCCTGAAAAAATCGGTATTCTAGGTATCTGCGGATTTGGAGGCATGGCATTAAATGCAGCTGCACTGGATACACGAATCAAGGCAACCATTACTTCAACAATGTATGATATGACCAGAGTGAATGCCAACGGTTATTTTGATGAAGAAGACAATGAAGAAAGTCGTTATGAAAAAAGAAAGGCAATGTCCTTACAAAGAACATTGGATTACAAAAACAATGATTATGCACATGCCGGTGCATTGCCTGACGAAGCACCTGAACAAGCTCCACAATATTTGATTGACTATATTGATTATTATCGAACGAAACGCGGATATCATCCTCGCTCACAAGGAAATGGAAAGGGATGGAATGTTACAGGATGTCAATCCTTCATGAATATGCCAATCCTTCAATACTCTAATGAAATCCGCAGTGCCGTATTGATGATTCATGGTGAAAAAGCTCATTCGGTATATTTTACTAAAGATGCATACGCCAATATGATCAAAGACAATAAATATACAGAAAATAAAGAATTATTGATTATTCCTGGAGCTGTTCATACCGATCTTTATGATCAAACGGATATCATTCCTTTTGATACGATCACAGATTTCTATCAAACATATCTAAAGTAAAAAGTGTGGAAACCCCACACTTTATTTTGTCGTACCTTTTGACATTAAAACATAAGACATTTCAATATCTTTATTGTCTTTTACGGAATCATCATCTACAAGCATCTTAGTCAATAGACGCATTGCCACAGCTCCTAGATCATATTCAGGAATGTTGTAAGATGTAACGTTTGGACGTGTCATTGTCAAATACTTGTTATTTAAGACACAAACCAATTCGCAATCTTCCGGCAATGAATAACCTGCTTCCTGACAAGCATTTAATACCGCGATGGCCTGAGAATCACGGAATGTGATAACAAGCTTGCTAGGACGATTGTTCTTATAATAATCAGACAAGAAATTAAATGAACTCTTATAGTTATTATCATCATAGGAAATGTATTTATTAAATACTTTTCCTTTTTCTGCATACGCTCTATCAATACCCGCTTTTAACTGTTCCATCATTGATAAATTTAATTTATCTTCTACAAGGGAAATATCATCGATACCTCTTTCAAAATACTTATTGACTAGATCATAAGCCATTTTTTCAAAGTTAATATATACATTTCCTACATTCCCAATCTTTGTTTCAGTAATCTTACTGCCAACAACAACCATAGGAATTTGGTACTCATTTAAGACTTCCATCTCTTCTAAAGAGAAGTTGTCATTAAATAAGATAACTCCATCCACTCTTGATTTAATGATGGATTCAATAACATCCTGCATTTTAGAAATGCCCTTTGATGTTGTATGGAACATGATGTTGTAATTGTAGATCTTGGCAACATCCATCAATCCATTTAAGATCTTGCCATTATAGGCAAACATCTTTTCACTCATAACGATCGATACCGTTGTCGTTTTCGATAATGCCAAACCTTGTGCAATCGCATTCGGTTTATATCCTAGTTTTTCAATGGCTTCCTGAACACGAATACGTGTATCTTCGCGTACGACATTGCTGTCATTGATAACGCGGCTTACTGTAGCTAAAGAAACATCTGCTTCTTTGGCAACATCATAAATCGTAATTCTTTTCATTCTAACTATGCTTCCTCCTCAGTGTCATTTTTTACTGCAGGAGGCTCACTTCGATTCGCTTCTTTATCAAAAAACTTTTTGATTCCTCCAAAAACAGCTTCTGTTACCTTTCCCGTAACTTCTTCAGCCGTATCGACGGCATTTCTTAAACTTTCACTTTCGCGTAAAACATCTAATTTTTCATCCGCCTGATCCACGACTTTTTTGATTTGCTCATTGCGCATCAAAATATCAGCTCCAGCTTTTAAACCATCCGCAAGCATACCACCAGCTCCAACCAAAAAATCTTTACCAGCAGTAAGTGTTGTCTTGAACTGTTCAGACTGGCTTAATTCAACAGCTTTGTCTTTTGTCGTTTTTAAAATATCTACGGCATCATCTTTTGCCTTGTTTACGGCTTCTTTTACTTTTTCTGGATCGCTGTTTTCTTTGATCCAAGTTTTTAAATCTGCGAAAATATCTTCAATTTTCTTTTTTGCATCATCAACAACTTTTTGATTCTCTTCATTATTCTCTTCTCGAAGAGTTTCTAATTCATTTAATGATTCGTTTTCAAGTTGTTCAACTACATTGTTTTCTTCCATGTTATGAAACCTCCTCATCTTTTTGGATTTGTTCTTCACTTGGAGTATCTGAGGCAGTATTTTTCTTGGAATTTAGCCATGTTTTTAAATTGTCTGCATTTTCAGTTACAACGTTAATGGCAGATGTAACTGCTTTTTTTGTCGCATGGTGGATCTCATCCGCTGTTTTAGATAATTCTTCAACAGTAGCCAGAGGGCCATCCAGCTTATTGATTTCTCTTTCAGCAGCATTTAATGTCTTTGAAAGATCTTTTAGGGTCACTAAAATACCTTTTAAAACAAAAATCAAATAAACTAATACGACAACACCTAAAATAGGTAATAAATAGGTTGCCAAACGTGCTAATGCACTCATTACTGCATCTATACTCACAAAATCACCTTCTTTAGAGATTATAACATGAATGCAAAACTTAAACTACCTTTATTGAAAGTTTTTTTCAAAATTATGTAATCGCTTTAATATATTACGATTTTCTTAATTTAACTCGCTTGTGATTCGAATAGCGCTTATACTGGTTATTCTGTTTCTTTTCACGAATCAGACATTTTGGTCCATTTCCAATTAGATCCTCACGATGTGCCATGACTAAGGCTTCATGAACCAGATCATAATTGCGTGGATTTTTATATTGCATCAATGCTCGCTGCATCGCTTTTTCATGTGCACTCTTTGGTACATAAACCGGTGTATTATCACGAGGATCGATTCCTGTATAATACATGGCTGTTGATAGAGTGCCTGGAGTTGGATAAAAATCCTGCACCTGTTGAGGCTGGTGATGAATATCACGTAAATACTCAGCCAATTCAATAGCTGCATTTAGATCACTTCCTGGATGTGAGGACATCAAATAAGGAACTAGATATTGATCTTTGTGATATTCTTCATTTAAGCGATAATACTTCTTCACAAATTTTTCATACAATTCTTTATGAGGCTTTCCCATCTTATCGAGGACCTGATTGCTGATGTGTTCCGGAGCAACTTTTAACTGTCCACTGATATGATGTTGTACCAACTCTCTAAAGAATGTATCATCTTTATCATACATCAAATAATCATAACGAATTCCACTGCGTACAAAGACTTTTTTAACATTTGGAAGTTCTCGCAATTTCTTCAATAATTCTAAATAATCTTTATGATCCACTTCTAGATTGTTACAAGGTGTTGGCCAAAGACATTGTCTAGTTTGACACACACCATGTTCCATCTGTTTCTTACAAGCCGGTGCTCTAAAGTTTGCCGTAGGACCTCCGACATCATGAATATACCCTTTAAAATCTGGATCCCAGATCATCTTTTTGGCTTCATTGATAATAGATTTATGAGAACGCGTTTGAATGATCCTTCCCTGATGGAATGTTAAAGCACAGAAGTTGCAGGCTCCATAACAACCACGATTGGAAATCAATGAAAACTTCACTTCATCAATGGCAGGAACATGCCCAATTTCTTTATAAGATGGATGATATTGACGTGTATATGGCAAGGCATAGGTTCGATCAAATTCTGCTTGTGTTAAAGGTCGATTTGGCCTATTTTGCACCACATACCAACCTTTATATGGTTCAACCAAAGTTTTGGCTGTAAAATGATCCGTATTTCGATACTGGATCAAGAAACTTTCTGCATATTTTTTCTTGGATGAAGCCACTTCTTCAAAGCTTGGCATAATAATCGGATCTGTTGCCAAAGCTAAATTTTTGGTTTTGAATACCGTTCCATCCAAATATGTTAGATCATGAATATCAATTCCACTGTCTAAGGCATCGGCAACTTCAACAATGGAATTTTCACCCATTCCATATAAAACGAGATCGGCATTGGCATCTATAATGATGGATTTTCTAACTTTATTATCCCAATAGTCATAATGAGACAAACGGCGAAGGCTGGCCTCAATACCACCTAAGATAATGTTTGTATCCGGATACGCCTGGCGAACCATTTGTGAATAAACGATCACGGCACGATCCGGTCTTTTTCCCATGACACCACCAGGGGTATAGTTATCTGTCTTCCTTCGTTTTTTGGCTACGGTATAATGATTCACCATAGAATCAATATTTCCACTGGAAATCAAAAAGCCTAAACGAGGTTTTCCAAAACGCATGAAATCTGTCTTATCTCGCCAGTTTGGCTGAGATAAAAAACATACCTTATAGCCATGAGATTCTAAAACACGACAAATAATGGCAGCGCCAAATGATGGATGATCTACATAAGCATCCCCACATACATATACAAAATCACAAGTATCCCAGCCACGTTCAAGCATTTCTTCTCTTGTGACAGGCAAAAAACGATCATCCATAATAGTTTCTCCTTTCAGACAAAAAGGGTACTGATAAAAATACCCTTATAAAATCTCTTTTAACATATCTTTTAATAGATAAATATCTTTGCTGGACATGAATACATAAACAGCGGGTGCCATCTCTTTTAAAGCTTCAGCACTCTTTTGATCAATATCCAATAAGATTGAATTAGGACAGCGATCCAACAAATCTTGAATCGTTACCGTAATCGTATCATCTTCTCGTTTTGCATTCTTTGGAAAATCACACAGGCATACTTGATCTGCCGTATTTAAACTTTCGGCAAATTCATCTAGAAAATACTGCAGGCGGGAATAGCGGTCCGGTTTATATAAAGCCACCACTTTCTTTCCTGGATATTTTTTTCTTGCGGCATCGATCATATAACGAATAGCCGTTGGATGATGAGCATAATCATCGATACATACGCTATCTTTGACTTCTTCAACCACGAATCGACGTGCAATTCCCTGATATTCTTTTAATCCTTCTACTATATCAGAAGCTTCCATGCCGATTTCATGACATAAGGCAAAACACCCTAAGGCATCCTGCAAGAAAGGAATTCCAACTTCCGGCAGTTCTACATGAATGCTCTTATCATTATCATATACACAATCAAAGTGCATACCATAGCTGCCCATTTCAACATTGATTGCACGATAATCATTTCCTTCATTTAGACCATAGGTTACACAAGGAACCTTATAATCCAGATCCTTTAAATATGGGTCATCTCCAAAGATAACCGCTTTCTTCTTGATCTGATGTATAAATGACTGGAAAGCAGACAAATAATCATCCATGTCTTTATAATAATCAACATGATCCAATTCAATATTTGTAATGATCGCATAATCTGGCGAATATGCTAAGAAATGACGCTGAAATTCACAAGATTCCAACACAAAGTTATCGGCATTCTTTGGCATATAACCATGTCCATCACCAATTAAGAATCCTGTCTTTCCAAAATGAGAAAGCACTTGACCTAAGATCCCTGTAGTGGTGCTTTTACCATGCGTACCAGCTACACAAATCGAATTATATCGTTTTAAAAGAATTCCCAGATATTCATTGTAATAATATGTCTTAACCGTTGGATTATCCATAGCTGCAGCGACTTCAGGATTACTGCGATCAAAAGATAAACCGATAATAACGGTATCATGATCATGAATATTAGCTGGATCAAAAGGATAAATAGGAATTCCACGAGAACGCAATCCATCTTCTGTAAAGATATATTTTTCAATATCACTACCAGCCACTTCTTTTTTTTCATCATGCAGGATGCATGCTAAAGCGGCCATTCCGGTTCCTTTGATCCCAATAAAATGATATGCCATCCTATTCACCTTCTAATCTTTTAGATCAAACAGATCTTCTTGTTTGGTCTTCTGCTTTTTGGGTTTTTCTAACATATCTGATAGACTTAATGTTGATTGCGGTTCATTTTTTTCTTCGTTTTTTTTAAACACAGGTTTTACAGTTGGAATGGATTCCACTGGCTGTGGTTCAGGAATATCTTTCCCATACATTGGAGAGATGATTTCCACAAAGCTTGTATCATCCTGTGGCTTTTGAAGTTTGATCGCATCATGAACCTTTTCAAACTGTTTATTTTCTTCCTGAATATCTCCAAAGATCGGGGAAATAATTGGTTTATAATCCAAATCTTCGCTGGTACGAAGTTTCATCATCTTACGACGATCATATTTGTATGGTTTATTAGTAGAACGAGGCTCTACACGAGATACTTCTTCTACATCAAGACCAGTAAAGATACTTGTTTTTGGTTCTTTTTTAGGTTGTACTTTTGGTCTTGTGAACGTTTCAATTTCTGGTTCAGGATACGCTGAAATTGGTTCAACATATGTTTCTTTTGGCATAGGTTGAGACTGTGGTTCTGGTTGAGAAACCGTCTGAGGTTCAATCCTTTTTTCTTGTTCCTCTTCGATTTCATCCTCTTCCACTTCGACATCTTCATTTAAAATAGCTTTCATTAAATCTTTTAACATGAATTATTCCCCCTTTGCGATCGTATCGTTAAGATAAGCTTCGATCTCTGGACGTGTTTTTCTTAAACTGGATACAAAGCGAGAAATCTCTTTTCCATTTAGATAACTTACAAAGCTAGGAATTCCCATGATTTCTAATTCCTGCGCTATATCCATACAAGCATCTCGATCGACTTCATAGAAAGTTAGCTGATCAAAAGCTTTTTCTACTTCTGGCATGAATGGTTTGATAAACATGCAATCTCCACACCATTTTGTCGTAAACAAGAATACTTGAATTCCATCATTCTTCAACGCTTTTTCAAAATCTTCTCTTGAGTTTACTGTCTGCATAAAATCACTCCTTATTGTTTCTTGTCCAAACACAACGATAAATAGGCTGTCCCAACGAAACAAATTTTTCTTCATATTCCGTCATGACATCTTCATCATGTGTTTCTCTTCGATAATCCACACTGATTTCGATCATGCGATATCCTGCATTTTGAAATTCGATCAAAGAATATTCAAAAAGCGAAGAATTATCTGTCTTCATTTGGATCTGTCCTTCATCACTTAAAATCTGAGCATACTGATCTAAAAACTGAGAGCTGGAAAGCCTTCTTTTCGCATAGCGCTTTTTAGGCCATGGATCTGAGAAATTCAGGTGAATGACATCCACTTCTCCTGCAGAAAACCATTCAGAAATATTGGCAGCATCTTTTTGGATCAACACCAAATTTTCCTGCTGGTTGGCATCATCGAATTTTTTAGCCGCAATCCCAGCTGCACTCTCATTTTTTTCGATAGCGATAAAAGCTTCCTGAGGATACAGCTTAGCCATGTTCAAAGAATAATTTCCTTTCCCGCAGCCAATCTCAACATGGATTTTTTTCTGATCAAAACGCTCTTTCCATGTTCCTTTTAATGCACTAGGATCCTCAATCAGGCAGTTAGCGTCATTTAGATAATCCACTGCCCATTTCACTTTTCGCATTCGCATACTATTTACACAATGTCACGATCGCATCGGCGTAAATGGCAATCGCTTGAATCAAATCATCAAGTTTCATACCTTCATCACGCTGGTGACATCCTCCAACAAATTGATCCGTTTCTACAACTGCATTTGGCAATTCAGGACCAAAAGATACAAAGTTTTCAAATTTACGAGCATACGTTCCTCCGCCCATAGTCACAGCACAAGAGAACGTATCTCCAGTATATTTGCGATATACATCCATCAATCCTTTAACCAATTTTGATTCAGGATCCACAAACAATGGTTTTGAATCGCTTTCCATGATAGCCGTAATGTTTGATTTTAATTTTGCACAAGTTGCATTAAAACCAGCCATGATCTTTTCTGCATTTGTATCGTTTGGATAACGAATATCGATCAACAACTCAGTCTTACCATCTTCGATCGTTACGATACCTGTACTCATTGTCAAGAAAGACATATACATTCCGTCAATATCGATTCCTAATGGTTTTCCCTGCCAGTCGTGAAGCATAAAATATAAATCTTTCGCAAGCTGATCATCATACGCTGAACCAACAAAGTTCAATAGATGCAAGGCTGCATTGACTCCATTCCATGTCATAGCTGCATGCGCGAAGACACCGTCAATATGCAATTTGATCAAACCATCTTCTTCAGTGATATTTCCTTGAATCTGATTCGACTTGCAGTAAAAATCAAATAATTCTCTTTGTGCATCGCTGATCGTCTTAACATAGCAGTCGGCTTTTCCGATAACGATATTAGGGCGAGTTCCAGCATTCATCTTTACGATTGCTGTATGATCTTCACTCTTCAATACAACATGAAGACCGCCTTTTTCCCCATAAACAACAGGGAAATCTGAATCTGGTACAAATCCCATCTTTGGAATTTCTGCATGTTTTACATAATAATCCATACATTCCATGCCAGACTCTTCATCACATCCTGTAATTAACATGACTCTTTTCTTTAAAGGAATATTTAATTCTTTAACCAACTTTAAGGCATAGTATGCAGCTAGAGTTGGCCCTTTATCATCCATGACACCACGACCGAAAACATAGCCGTCATTTACCGTTACTTTCAATGGATCTTTTGTCCAGTCTTCTCCTAAAGGAACGATATCTAAGTGACCTAAAATTCCAAGTGTATCTTCTCCTTCACCATATTCGATAACACCTGCATAGCCATCGATATCTTTTGTCACAAATCCATCTTTTTTTGCCATATCCAACATCGCATCAAGAACTTTACGGCAATTCTGCCCAAATGGAGCATTTTTAGTTGCCGTTGAAAAATCGCGTGTTGATTCAATAGAAACTAATGTATTTAAATCATTCAAGTAGGCTTCTTGACATGATTTTGCGTGTTCTTTAAAATTCATTGAAAATCACTCCTTTGCAGATATTCTATCATACTTTTTTGCTAAAAAACTGTTTAATTCTGAAATTCCATGAAAAAAGAGGATATCTTTACGATACCCTCATGATTAACGTTTATTCTTCTGCAGGTGTTTCTGCCTTTTTAGGTTTTGGCAATAACGCTTTGGCACTTACATTGATACGACCTTTATTGTCAATTTCCATGACTTTGACATCAATGATATCACCGATCTTCAAAACATCTTCCACTTTGTCAACACGGTTATGAGAAATCTTAGAAATGTGCAGCAAGCCATCTGTTGAACCAAATAGATTTACGAATGCACCAAATTTTTCGATACGAACAACTTTAGCAGCATATACTTCTCCAACATGTGCTTCTTTAACGATACCTTCAATCATTTCTTTAGCCTTGTTGATGACTTCATAATCGTGATGATAGATTACAACTTTACCATCATCATCAATATCGATCTTAACATTGTCACATTCAGCAATAATCTGGTTGATCATTTTTCCACCTGGACCGATAACATCTTTGATCTTGTCTGGATCAATGTTCATCATGGCAATCTTAGGTGCATATGGACTTAATTCTTTTCTTGGTTCACTGATACATGCAAGCATGTTATCCAAAATTTCCAAACGCGCTTTATGAGCCTGTGTTAAAGCTTCTTCAAAAATTGCCTTTGTGATACCAGTTACTTTGATATCCATCTGTAAAGCAGTGATACCATTTTTCGTTCCGGCAACTTTAAAGTCCATATCTCCAAAATGATCTTCCATACCCTGAATATCCGTTAAAACTGTATAGTCTTTTGTTTCTTCATTCATGATAAGACCCATTGCGATACCTGCTACAGGGGCTTTGATTGGAACACCGGCAGCCATCAATGACATAGTTCCTGCACAAATACTAGCCTGAGAGCTTGATCCATTACTTTCCATAACATCCGCTACTGTACGAATTGTATATGGGAATTCATCTACGCTTGGCAATACTTGTGCCAAGGCTCTTTCACCTAAAGCTCCGTGTCCAATTTCGCGACGTCCTGGTGTTCCCATTCTTCCTGTTTCTCCAACTGAATATGGAGGGAAGTTATAGTGATGCATAAAACGTTTTGCGTCTACTTCTGTTAAGTCATCAATGATCTGGTTTTCATTCAATGCACCTAATGTTGTCGTAGACAATACCTGTGTTTCACCACGAGTAAACATAGCAGAACCGTGAACTCTAGGCAATAGATCCACCTGAGAATTCAAAGGACGGATCTCGTCGATCTTACGTCCATCTGGACGAACTTTATCTTCAATGATCAAGCGACGAACTTCGTCTGCTTCAATTGAACGACAAATTTCACGAGCCTGTTTTACGGCATTGTTTTTATCTTTTTCTGTTTCGTATTCTTTAGCTTCGATCATTGCAGCTGCTTCATCTGTCAATTCATCGATCTTACCATAACGTTCAAGTTTTTCTTTGATTGAAACAGCTTCACGAATCTTCGCTTCATAGTTTTCGCGTACTTCTTTATCAATATTTTCATCAACTGTATATAGTTGAATTTCACGTTTTTCTTTACCACATGCTGCGATAACTTCTTTTTCAAATTCGCAAAGTTTCTTGATTTGTTCATGACCAAACATCAAAGCTGCAAGCATATCTTCTTCGCTTACTTCTTTTGCACCAGCTTCAACCATGTTTAATGCATCGTATGTACCAGCAACTGTTAAATCAATATCACTTTGTTCTGCCTGAGCTACTGTAGGGTTGGCAATAAACTCACCATTTACACGACCTACTTTTACACCGGCAATTGGTCCATTAAATGGAATGTCTGAAATACAAAGTGCTAAACTTGCGCCTAACATAGCAGCCATTTCTGCACTGGCATCCTGATCAACGCTCAACACAGTATTTACGACCTGTACTTCATTTCTGAATCCTTCCGCAAACAAAGGACGAATAGGACGGTCGATCATACGAGCTGTTAAAGTTGCATGTTCGCTTGGTCTTCCTTCACGACGTAAGAAACCACCTGGAATCTTACCAACGGAATATAGTTTTTCTTCAAAACTTACTGTTAGTGGGAAAAAGTCAATTCCCTCTTTAGCGGTATTGCTGGCACAAGCAGTTGATAAAGTAACTGTATCTCCATAACGGATAATGACAGCTCCATCGGCCTGTTTAGCAATTTCGCCTGTCTCAACTGTGATCCCCCGACCACAGAAATCTAAATGAAACTCTTGTTTCGCCATTTTTTTCACCTCTTAATATTAGCCTTTGAAATAATATCATACTCCCAAAGGAAAAGATAGAAAATAAATTTTATTTTGTATCAAAACAATAAAAAAAGTAATCCAAAATCGGATTACTTTCTTAGACCTAATTTTTCGATCAATGCTTTATAGCGTTCAAGATCAGTTCTCTTCAAATATGCAAGCATATTTTTACGACGACCAACCATCTTCATCAAACCTCTTTGAGAATGATAGTCATGTTTGTGTTCTTTGAAGTGCTCAGTCAAACGGTTGATCTGTTCAGTCAATACCGCGATCTGTACTTCAGGAGAACCTGTGTCACCTTCATGAATTGCATATTCTTTCATGATAGCCTGTTTTTCTGCTTTTAATAACATTTTTCTTTTCCTCCTATTTCTAATGTCCTTTTTGCCCGAGGGTAAGGTTGGAGATTCCAAACTCTCAGCACAAAAGCGTATATATTTTATCAATCAATCAATAAAAAATCAACTAGAATCGTATTCAATATTTCCATAGCTTCTCTACTAGGATATAGGATACCATTCTCCAGTTTTAACACGTCATGGTATTTATCTAGGATGCTTTGATACTTCTTTATAAAGTCTTGATCATAACGCTGATTCCATTTTTGTATATCTAATCCAAAAGTTGTTCTTAATGCCATCATGATGGCATTAAACGCCTTATCCTTTTGCGTCTCTTCATATATATAAGGATTAGCTCCTGATGCAATATATGTTTCTAAAGAACGAGTGTTATCATAACGCACATTGTTCTCTTTTCCACTGGCACCGCATCCAAGTCCTATAAAATCTTCATCCTGCCAATAAGCCAGATTGTGCTTTGAATGATATCCAGGCTTACAAAAACTGCTGATTTCATAATGAAGATAGCCAGCTTTTTCCATTGTCCTACAGATCAATTCATACATATCTGCTTCGATATCTTCATCTACCGGTTTTAGATTCTGTCTGCCAAAGACTGAATTTTCTTCAATCTGCAAAGAATAGATCGATAAATGTTTAATATCCAGATCCAGGAAAATTTCCAAATCTTTTTTGATATCCTCCAGGCTTTGTTCTGGCAAAGCATACATTAGATCAATTGATATATTATCAATACCATTTTCCTTTAATAACTGGATAACTTGAAATATATCTTCTTTTCGATGTTTTCGATTGATAACTTCTAATAAACGATCATTAAATGTCTGTACGCCCAGACTAATGCGATTGACTCCTAATTTTTTATAAAGCTGAATTTTCTCTAAGTCCAGCGATTCAGGATTGCATTCAGCCGTGAATTCTTTACTTACATTAAATAATGAAGCAATTTTTTCAAACTGTTCACAAGTTAGTGAACTTGGGGTTCCGCCTCCAAAATATAGAGTATCCACTTCATGAATGTTTTTTTGTTTGATTTCCTTAATAATTTGTGCCATCCATTTACTTTTTGTATCTTCATTTGTGATGATACGACAAAAATCACAATATGCACAAATCGAATCACAGAAAGGAACGTGTAAATAGACAGCTTTCATTAATCTTCATCCATAGAAAGAACAGCCATAAATGCTTCCTGAGGAATTTCAACACTTCCTACCATCTTCATACGCTTCTTTCCTTCTTTTTGTTTTTCCAACAATTTTTTCTTACGAGAGATATCTCCACCATAACATTTTGCCAATACGTTTTTGCGCAATGCTTTGATGTTTGTTCGGGCAATGACTTTTCCTCCAATCGCTGCCTGAACAGGAATTTCAAACTGCTGCTTAGGAATAAGATCTTTCAATTTGATCGTCATGGCATTGCCTCGATTATAGGCAAAATCTTTATACACGATCGTAGATAAGGCATCGACGATCTGTCCATTCAATAAGATATCCATCTTCACAAGCTTGCTTGTACGATATCCGCTGAATTCATAATCAAAGCTAGCATAGCCTTTAGTAGAAGATTTCATCTTATCGAAGAAATCAAAGATAATTTCAGATAACGGCAACTGATAAGTCATCATCATTCGAACATCGTCCAAAACCTGCAGATCGACATACTCTCCACGTTTTTTCTGACAAAGATCCATCATTGGACCTACATAATCTTTTGGAACCATGATTTCAGCTTTTACAAACGGTTCTTCAATATGGTCTATATTCTGCGCCGGTGGCAAGGCTGCCGGGTTATCAATTTCAACCATTGTTCCATCAGTTTTATATACGTGATAAATAACACTTGGACTTGTCGCGATTAAATTCAAGTTATATTCTCTTTCCAATCTCTCTTCAACCACATCCATATGTAACAAGCCTAAAAATCCACAACGGAAACCAAACCCTAAAGCCTGTGAGGTTTCTGGTTCAAACTGTAAGGCTGCATCATTTAATTTTAATTTCTGCAAAGCTTCTTTTAAATCATCATATCGTGCATTGTCTACCGGATATAAACCACAGTACACCATTGGATGCATCTCGCGATATCCAGCTAAAGGTTCTTCACAAGGATTGGTTGCACTAGTTATCGTATCACCGACACGAACATCTTCAATGCTCTTAATTGCAGCTGAGATCCATCCTACATCGCCTGTCTTTAGCTCATCACAAATCACTTCTTTTGGTGTTCTTACACCCACTTCAATCACTTCGTATTCAGCACCGGTTGCCATAAAACGAATTTTATCCTTAGGTTTGATCGAACCATTTTTAACACTGATAAAGGCAATAATTCCTCGATAAGAATCATAAAGAGAATCGAAAACAAGCGCCTGCAATGGAGCCTCATTATCTCCACTTGGACATGGCAGTTTTGCCACGATTTCTTCCAATACTTTATCAACATTCAATCCTGATTTAGCACTGATTTCTACAGCTTCAGAGCAATCCAAACCAATCAGATCTTCTATTTCTTTTTTAACGACATCCGGTTGTGCACTTGGAAGATCGATCTTATTTAAAACTGGTAAAATTTCCAGATCATTATCTAAAGCTAAATATACATTGGCCAAAGTCTGTGCCTGTACGCCTTGAGCCGCATCGACCACTAAAACAGCCCCGTCACAAGCAGCTAAAGATCTAGATACCTCATAAGAGAAATCCACATGACCAGGTGTATCGATCAAATGAAAGATATAATCCTGTCCATCTTTGGCATGATATACCAGCTGAACGGCATTTAATTTGATCGTGATTCCTCTTTCTCTTTCAAGATCCATGCTGTCAAGAATCTGATCTTTCATTTCCCTTTTTTCAACTGTATCTGTTAATTCAAGAATACGATCGGCAAGTGTCGACTTTCCATGATCGATATGTGCAATAATTGAAAAATTTCGTATATTCTTCTGATCCATATAAAACCTCTATTCTATAATTTGACCAACCATGTTTCTTCCTTGACCATTGAAGAAGTCTTTAGCCTGCATGACTGGTTTTCCTTCCATTTGTAATTTTGAAACCAATAAAACGCCTTCGTGCAAAGAAATCACAAAATGATTGTCTCGCAACCCTAAAATTTCCAGTGGCTGTTTTACAGGTTCTTTTTGATATGTAGCTTCCAAAAGTTTCAGTTTCTTATTTTTGATCAAACCGTAGGCACCTGGAGTAAAAGACAAAGCGCGAATTTGGTTCAGGATTTCAATATCATCTTTTGAAAAATCAATCTTTTCTTCCTGTTTAGTAATGACAGGTGCAAATACAACTTTATCTTCATCCTGTTCTACATAATGTGCCTGGTCTGAGCAAATCAATTCAAAGTTGTCTAAGATTAGCTTGCTGGCGGCAAGGCCCATCTTTTCAAACACACTGGTAGAATTATCCTGAGATTCGATCTTCACTTTTTCAATAGCTAAAACAGGTCCAGCATCCATTCGTTTTGCCATCTTCATCAAAGACATGCCTGACTCTTTATCTCCATTCCAGATAGCTCGCTGGATTGGGGCTCCTCCACGATATTTTGGTAAGATAGAGCCATGAAGATTGACACACCCAAAACGTGGTGCATTCAATAGATCCTCTGGAATAATTTGTCCATATGCACAAGTTACGATCAAATCCGGTTTAAGATCCAAGATCCTTTGATGATCTTCCTTGATACGAACAGGTTGGAAACATTCTATTTCATGATCAACTGCCACCTGTTTTACAGGGGAGTATACAATTTTTTGTTTTCGTCCTACTTTTTTGTCGGGTTGACTGACAACAAGATCGATCTTGATGCCTGCTTCTAACATAGAGCTTAATACAGTTGCCGCAATTTGGGGCGTTCCCATAAAGACACATCGAATATCTAACATAACTCATCCCTCCATAACTTTTGGTATTATACCCTATTTTTTGATGATTGTGTTGCAATAAATAACAGAATTTGCTATAATCTCAATGCAATTTATGTCAGGAGGTGCAAACCATGCCACAAATCAAATCTCAGATGAAACGTGTAAAGACAAACAACAAAGCACACAAACTGATCGTATCTAAAAAAAGTGCATTGAAATCTAGTATTAAAGCTGTATTGGCTGCAGTAGATGCACAGGATAAAGAAGCGGCTATTATTGCATACAACAGTTGCTGTTCTAAATTAGACAAAGCTGTCGCAAAAGGTATCTATCACAAAAATTATGCAAGCCGTCAAAAATCACGTTTGGCTACGGCTGTTAACTCTATAAAATAAGAAAAGAACATTTGTTCTTTTTTTTATACTCAATCAAAAGGGGCTACAACTGTAGTCCCTTTTACTGTAACATACCTAAAATAAATTGTTCAAAGCCCTCATCTTTATCAACCAATCCCATCTTCATATCCTGATCTAGTTTTGCCAAGATCGATAATTTTTCCAATAGTTCATCACTGGTAAAATTATAAGCTCTTTGCATATTGATCTGCACACGATATGGATGAGCTTTTAATCTTCTGGCAATTTCTTCTTTAGAATTACCTTGATCCATCAACACACGAACTTGAAACAAAAAACGTATTTGTCCAGATAACAAACCATTGATCGCAACCGGCTCCATATTAAGCTTTCTAAAATTACGATAATACGCCAATAATCGAAGCGCATTTCTTTCAAAAAGAGCATCTACCATCTTAAAGACATCATTCAATGGTTCACATACCATAAGATCCTGTACATCCTTTAATGTGATATGATCATTGAACGTTTTGAATTTGATAAGTTCCTGCTCAATGCGTAAAGCATCAAATCCTGCTCTTGCGCTAAACCACTTGATCGCATCTCGATCCATTTTTAGATTTAGCTTCTTTAATTCTTCATTGATATATCCAGGCAGTGATTTTTCATCCAAGGCAATACATGGATATACAGTTGATTTTGATATCAATTCCTTAACAGCCTTTTTTCTTGCATCCAGCTTATCACTTGGACAGCAGAACACAAGGATCACGCTTTCATCATTTGTGCTTCGATCTATAAAACCTTTGATATCATATTTAGTGGTATCTTTACTGGAAAGAAAGGTTGCATTCTCTATGACGATCATCTTGTCATCATCAAAAATGGAAATGGTATCCATCTCATTGAATACATCTTGCTGCTCATCATCTGTCGCATCAAAAACGATCACATTTTCAATGTGATGTTTTGTTTTTAATGCATTGATCTTTTGCTTCACTCTTCCTTCATCATGTCCATGTAATATATAATTCATGACTCTAGTATACCAAATAATCCTGTTTGTGTGCGAAAAAACGCAATCCCTTTAAAAGTAAAAATATGGATCATTCCGACATCTTTGGTCATCAACAAATCAATATTTAATTTATCACAATTGGAAATCACTTCATTATCTGGGTGTCCATAGCGATTATTGGCTCCTACACTGATCAAACCTAATTGCGGTTGGATTTCTTTTAAAAATGCATAGGAAGAACTGGTTGAAGATCCATGATGCCCAAGTTTTAAAACATCTACTTCTAATTCCGAATATGCCTTCATGAATTGTTCTTCAATTTCAATACCTGCATCACCTGTCCATAGATATTGAATACCATCGTAGATAAAATACGAAATGATACTGTTATCATTTTCATTATTAGATTTTCTATCTTCTAATAGAGAAAAGAAAGGATAATCCACATCTATCTTTTGATTGGAGGTCTGGACAATTTGTTTGATTTCTACTTTTTCTTTTAAAGCTTCTAAACCACCACTGTGATCAAAATCTTCATGGGTAAGAATCAAAGCATCCAGCTTAGAAATATGACGTGCTTTTAAAAATGGATGAATAATTTCTTCGACATTGTCTCGATATAGATTTTGTCCGCAGTCAATCATAACTGCAGAGCGCATAAATGGTTCCACGATCAATGTACAATCACCCTGTCCTATATCCAACATATACACATTAAAAAATGGGTTTAAATAATTCGAACATAAAATCATGATAAGACTGATACAAAGAAGATATATAAATCGATGATCATTATATATTTCATAGACCAGCCAGAATATCACGATAATAAATAGAAAACCAGGAGCATAATTGATCACAAGAGAAGGAAGATGCATGATAAAACCATCATAAATATCTAATATAAATGTTAGTATAGGTTCATAAAATAAACTGACCAGGCTTATAAAAAACACTAAAGAATTTAATTTTCTCAAGATAGAAAATCCTAAAAACAGAACTATATCCACGCTATGAAAATAAATAAATTGAAAAGTCATTAATAAGATACGAATCAAAAAAATACGCTTAAACAAATCATGGCAGAATCGATAAACTAACATGGCGCAAACAGGGAATAAAAAGATAAACTCTGTAGCAAAGCCAGGTAAGATCATCAAAAATAATATTGTTGAAAAGCTTAATTGGTATTCCCATTTTGAAAAGACGATTTTTCCTAAAAGAAACAAAGTAATTCGAACCAAACTAGGTGTAAAGGTAAAAATACTGCCATATAAGATTGCTAATAAAAATATTATTATTTCGCTTGTATTCTTTGAAAACAAACGTAAAAGAAACTTACGCAATATGGAAATCACACCCAAGATTGGTAAGCCCAAATTTATAAGGATAGTGCTGACATCTTCATTGCGGATCCCATAAAAATTAGATAAATAAAAGTTAATGTGTTTTCTGTTTTTAAGATGATTATATACATCATTCTTGATTGAATTTTCTGTCCTTATATACATATACCGGCTGACATTTGCACTGTAGTAGATGGATTGTTTATGCAAATATTCTTCAAAGACAAACTGCCCTATATTTTTTATCGTATTCACTTTTTCAAATTCACTGATTTTATAGACATCATAATACTCTGGATCTTCAATGCCATATACAATGATTGAAACATTATCCTTTCTTGCAAGACAATATTTTGGCTTAATTTCATAAATCATGTATTGACCAGGTTGTGGTTCTTCTATTGGCTTATTGATGTACACAACAAAACAAACTGTAAATAATGCCCATATGATTACGATCAATTTACGTTTAAAACGATACATCAAAAATAGAGAAAAAACCATAATAAACAAACAGACATAGAATACATCTTTTATGGCAATACTGATCCAGAATCCAAAAGCTACAAATAGACAAAAATACTTCATAACGTGATCAAATCCTTGATCTTTTCATAAAGTTTATCACCAATGCCTTTGACTTCTTTGATTTGTTCCAACTCCACAAAAGGAATATTGTTTCGATAGTCAATGATCCTTTGAGCAATGGATGGGCCAATACCAGGAAGTGAATCAAGTTGTTCCAAAGTCGCACTATTTAAAGATATCTTTTGTGTTTCTGTACGTTTGGAAACAAAGATCGTATCCTGGTCTTCCAAAGGCTTCATCAAAGACAAAGAATCGGTTTGAGCTTGTTCTGTAAATCCGCCAGCCTGTTTCACCAGATCATCTAAAGTAGCATCAATTTTAAGCGTATAAACACCCGGATTGACAACTTCTCCTTTGATTTCAACCGTAATCGTTGTTGGTTTAGCTACATCCAAACTTACTGGTTGATATCGTCCAAAATAGGCAAAACAAAATAATCCAAACAAAATAAAAAGGAAAAGAGCTTTTTTCATTAACATCACCCTTTTCCTAATACAATCGAAATTGATTAAATGACAAAAATTTATGCAATTTTTGTAATTTCTACATCATATGGTTCATCTACACGACTTACAGTAACAACATCTCCAACCTTATGATCTAGGATAGCTTCTGCAAGTGGTGTATTGTTAGAAAGTTTTCCATTCAAAGGATCGGCCTCGATTGAACCTACAATTGAGAATGTACTTTCTACATTATCGGATAAATCTTTCAAAGTTACCACAGAACCTAATTTAACAACCGCATTCTTTGCAGCTTTTTTCTTACCATCTGATTCTTCAATGATTTCAGAATTTTTGATCAAAGCTTCCAACTCGCGAATACGTGCTTCTACTTGTGCCTGATGTTCTCTGGCTGCATCATAGTCCGCGTTTTCAGACAAGTCACCTTGTGCTCTGGCTTCCTGAAGTTCGACAATGACTTCGGCACGTGTTTTATGGACTAACTCTTCATGTTCTTTAATTAAATCATTATAACCTTCTTTGGTAACGTAAAACTTTTCGTTTGGCATACTATCACTCCTTATTTTTAACGCGATTGAATTATATCACAGAACGTAAATTATTCAATAACTAGACCTAATTCTTCCATTCTAGCCTGGTGTTCTTCATAGGTTGTCGAATAATAAACACTTCCATCTCCATAGATATCTGCCACAAAGAACAAATAATCATTTGGCGAAGGATTTAATACGGCATTAATTGCCTCTTCACCTGGATTTAAAATTGGTCCAATTGGTAAACCATCATTTAAATATGTGTTATATGGTGATTCGATATCGGTTCTAACTTCACAATCCTGTGGATCATTAAATTCATCATACAATGCATAGCATACCGTAACGCTGGATTCTAAACGCATCTGTTGATTTAGACGATTATAGAATACCTGAGCAATCGTTGGCATTTCTTGTGCACTGCCTGATTCAAACTGGACTACACTTGCCAAAGAAACAAGTTGATGTATTGAGTAAGAACTGTTATCAAATTGTGTCTTATACTTTTCATAAATCGTTTCAAACCCATTTAACAATGTTCTTGTGATTTCATCAATTGTTGCATCCTTGTCAAAGAAATATGTTTCCGGAAATAAATACCCTTCCAGCTTCACTTTATAATTCTCATTTGATAGTGCTTCTGGATCTAAGAACGTATAATCGTTTGCCAAAGTGCGAATATACTCTATATCATTCCAAGTTGCCAAAACTTCTTCAGTCGTATAAGGAAACTGTTCACTGATGCTGGCAGCAATTTCCTTCGCCCACTTTCCTTCTGGAATCGTAATTGAGACTTGTTGTGTCTTTGCATTTTCTATATTGCCTATATGGCTCAAGATATCACCGGTGCTCATACCGTCATTTAATTCGAAGAAACCTGCATAATATTCCTGATGTCCTGTAACTCTAGCATACAACTTACTAACTGTAGCAGATCGAATCAAGTTCTGGTCTTCTAGATCATTTAAAACTGCATCAAAATCAGAACCCTCTTCGATTTGAAAATCTACCGTATTAGAACCATCTCCAACCGGCTGCAAGTTAATATAGCCATAGCCAAATATTCCCCCTAATACTACAACTAAGACCAATACGATTACTAAAAGTATATTACGAACCGTATTGTTTTTCTTTGGTTTTCTTCTAGATTTAGGCATTTTCGTTATCCTCAACAAAAGTATTGATAACTTCTTCTACCATTTCCCATTCTTCATCGGTTTCAATTGGCAGTAACTGTCCATTTTCATCATAAGCTGAAGCATAGACTTCATCTTCATCCTGTTCTGGGTCTTGGAAAACAACATATTGTTTCTTTGTTACTTCATTATCAAAAGTAAACAATATGGTCATACGTTTTTCATTTCCATTTTCGTCTTTGACATATAAGCTGTTTGAATCTAACATAGTTTTTCTTCCTTTCCAAAAAAATACGGAGGATCAAATGCCCCCGTTTTGTCTGTCTAAAAAGCTCTGCAAAATTTGCACTGCAGCCATCTGGTCAATTACTTTTTTTCGTTTCTTTCTAGAAACGTCCCCCTCAAGCAAAAATCTTTGAGCGCTGACCGTCGTCAGTCTCTCATCCCAAAGATGAACATGATAGCCTTCTTTTTCGAGTTCCGCACCAAAATCTATAGATAATTGTCCTCGCACACCAACGTCGCCATTCATGTGCTTAGGTAATCCTAAGACAATTGTCTTAACGTGATGTTCTTCTAATAGATCTAATAGCTTATCAAAACATTCATCATAATCATCTGGCGCAAAACGAATAGTTGTTAAGGCTCTTGCCACGATACCTGTTTCACTGATCGCAACTCCACAAGTAACACTGCCAAGATCCAGTCCGATGATCTTTTCCATTATTTCTCCAAATATGCACGAACCAACTCTTCAATGATCTCATAACGTTCGATTCGTTGAATCAGATTACGTGCGTTCTTATGAGAAGAAATATACGCTGGATCATTGCTGATAAGATAACCTGCAATCTGGTTTTCAGAATTATAACCACGTTCTTCTAACGCATCACTTACTTCACGTAAGATCGCTTTGATATTTTCGCGGCGAATTTCTTCCGTTGTAAATGTCATTGTTTCGGTAATGTCTCTCACCTTCATCACACTCCTTAACATAAAAACATTATACATTATCTAATTTTAAATGAAAACCTTTTTGATTTTTTTCAAGTGTTTTTGGGAAATTCCACATAAAAAATGCAAGTTTTCATCAAAAAGTCCCCACATAGAATGAATAAAGATAAATCGATAAAATTTTATTATCATTTGTTTACACTATTCAAACAGTTAATGTATTGCTTGTTTAGCTTTCATTAATAACTCCGAAGATACTCCGGTGATCTCCAAAATATAAGAATCCGATATTCCTTTCTTTAATAAATTTGTTAAAATTCTTAATTCTGCTTTTTCTTCACCTTGGATTTTGCCCTCTGCTCTTGCTTCTTCTCTCATTCTGTCTAATGATTCACACATTACAATAACCTCCTTTTCTTCCTCCTTGATCTGTTGATACAGTTCTTCATCTTTTGCCATGCTGGCAATAACTAATGCTACCTGCT
>ENA-OPBW01000268-OPBW01000268.1-human-gut-metagenome-genome-assembly--contig:-NODE-268-length-45425-cov-5.108309_pt1 | contig 45425 bp, 43 predicted proteins | sample MGYA00241070_ERZ501456 | MGnify/ENA primary metagenome ERZ501456 (study PRJEB25962, sample SAMEA2042624) | human gut metagenome | biome: human gut; feature: human-associated habitat; material: faeces...
GCAATCGGCCCGTAGGCATCCGTGGCTAATGTGATGCCCAAAGTGGACAGCATACCTACGGCAGCGATACCGATACCATAAAGTCCCATGCTGATGTTGGTAAAATCGAAACCAGAAGCCAGCCAGTAGGACAGGATGATGCCGGCTACAACTGCAATGACCGGAATCGTAGTGGATACCATTCCTAATCCGATGCCCGAAATGATGACGGTAGCCGGACCTGTTTTTCCGCTTTCCGCCAGTTTTTGAGTAGGCTTGTAGGATTGGGACGTGTAGAATTCAGTAGACTGTCCGATGACGATACCCACAATCAGTCCGATGACTACAGCCAGTGAAATATACAGCCAGTTATCAATTTGTAGTACCCAAAGAATGCTAAAGGTGGCGATGACAATCAATCCCGCACTGAGGTTGGTGCCTGTAGACAAAGCTTTGAGCAATTCCCTCATGCCTGCATTTTCTTTGGTACGTACGGTAAAAATACCGATGATGGACAAGATGATACCTACGGCTGCAATCAGCATCGGGGCGATGACGGCTTTAAACTGCATGGCGGTATCTCCCGTGCCGATATAGGCAGCAGCTCCCAGGGCAGCGGTAGCCAGAATCGAACCGCAGTAGGATTCGTAGAGGTCGGCTCCCATTCCGGCCACATCACCTACGTTATCGCCTACATTGTCGGCAATCGTAGCCGGGTTGCGTGGGTCGTCTTCCGGAATGCCCGCTTCTACTTTTCCCACCAGGTCAGCTCCCACATCGGCCGCCTTGGTATAAATACCTCCCCCTACACGGGCAAACAAAGCCTGGGTAGAAGCTCCCATTCCAAAAGTCAGCATCGTGGTGGTGATGACGCATAACTTGGCGGTGGGATTCAGTGCATCTTCCGGAATACAGAAATCCAACAGCAGGTACCAGAAAGAAATGTCAAACAATCCCAGTCCTACGACCACAAGTCCCATAACCGCTCCACTGCGAAATGCCACTTTCAATCCTTTGTTCAGTGAGTTGCGTGCGGCATTTGCCGTACGTGCGGAGGCATACGTAGCGGTTTTCATACCTAAATAACCCGACAGACCGGAGAAGAAACCTCCTGTGAGGAATGCCACGGGTACCCAATGGTTTTGCAAGTTGAATCCATAGGCCATGATGGCGAACAAGGCAGCCAGTCCGATAAATACAAGGGTAACTATTTTATATTGCTGTTTCAGGTAAGACATGGCTCCTTTCCGGACATACGATGCTATGCGTGCCATGGTAGGTGTACCTTCACTTTCCTGCTTCATTTGCCGGTAGAAGTATCCGGCAAGTGCCAATGCCAGCAGCGATGCCGCCGGGACCAGCCAGAATAGATATGTTTCCATAATATAGTTGAATAAGAGTTTCTCCAAACTTACAAAAAATCCCGAAGAAAACGAATAAAATGCGGGAGATTCTACTGGCAGAAAAGGCGGATAATTTGGCTTTTATGTGATGGCTCTGATTTTTTTTTAAATTCGGTGAGTTTATTCGGAAACTTTTCTAGTTTTTTATGTTCCCCGTCGCGGAACCGTATGTTTTCCGTTCGGGAACCCTACGTTTCTGCGACGGGAAACATAGGGTTTGCAGTAGGAAAACGTAGAAAACGAACAAGGAAAATAGCAAGAATATGCAGGGAATTTTCAATTTAAGGATAATGACGTGTCAAAAAGCTTTCCGGAATGCGGTAAAAACCAGCCCTCTGTTATAAAGAAATGAGGTTTTGTGGCAGATTGTTGTTTTTTATTTGATATAAGTGTGATATTGTGAGATATTTTCAATATATTTGCGCACGAAGTTATAAAAGATTGTTCAGATGATTTACGACATGGAAATGCAGAAGACGTTCTATGCGTCGTATGCAGAAAAAGTAGAAAAGGCCCGTAAGAAACTGGGGCGTGCCATGACTTTGGCTGAAAAAATATTGTATGCACATTTATACGACGAAAATACGGTGGCAGCTTTCCGTCGGGGGGAAGAGTATGTTAACTTCCGTCCGGACCGTGTAGCCATGCAGGATGCGACGGCCCAGATGGCGCTGCTGCAGTTTATGAATGCGGGAAAATCCGTTTCAGCTGTTCCTGCTACCGTACATTGTGACCATTTGATTCAAGCATATAAGGGAGTGGAAGAGGATTTGCCTTCTGCTTGCACTACTAATAAAGAGGTATACGATTTCCTGAAAAGTGTGGCTTCGAAGTACGGCATCGGCTTCTGGAAACCGGGAGCAGGTATCATTCATCAGGTTGTACTTGAGAACTATGCGTTTCCGGGCGGCATGATGGTGGGAACCGACTCACACACCCCGAATGCCGGTGGATTGGGCATGATTGCCATTGGCGTGGGCGGTGCCGACGCAGTGGACGTGATGACCGGCATGGAATGGGAACTGAAGATGCCGAAACTGATTGGGGTGAAGCTGACCGGTGCGTTGAACGGATGGGCTTCGCCAAAAGATGTGATTTTGAAACTGGCAGGTATTCTCACCGTGAAGGGAGGAACGAATGCCATTATTGAATATTTCGGAGAGGGAACCCGCTCGTTGTCTGCTACCGGCAAGGCTACTATCTGTAACATGGGAGCTGAGGTGGGAGCTACGACTTCTGTTTTCCCTTACGATGAGGAGATGAAGCGCTACCTCTGTGCTACCGGACGTGAGGATATTGCCGAACTGGCTGAAGCTAATGCGGCCGATTTGCGGGCAGATGCGGAAGTGGCACAGCAGCCGGAGAAATATTACGACCGTTTGATTGAAATCGACCTTTCTGCACTGGAACCGTATGTGAACGGACCGTTTACGCCCGATGCAGCTTGTCCGGTATCGGAATTTGCTGCCCGTGTGAAGAAGGAAGGGTTCCCGCAGAAGATGGAAGTGGGATTGATTGGTTCTTGTACCAACTCTTCTTATCAGGATTTGAGTCGTGCAGCTTCGGTAGCCCGTCAGGTAAAGGCAAAAGGTTTGAAGATGCAGGCTTCGCTGATTATCAATCCGGGTTCGGAACAGGTATATTGTACGGCTCAGCGCGACGGCATGATTGAGGAGTTGAAGAGTATCGGCGGTGTGGTGATGACCAATGCCTGCGGTCCTTGTATCGGACAGTGGAAGCGTGTGACCGACGATCCGCTTCGGGCCAATTCTATCGTGACTTCGTTCAACCGTAACTTTGCCAAGCGTGCCGATGGCAATCCGAACACGCATGCGTTCATTGCTTCCCCGGAAATGGCTGTGGCGTTTGCCATTGCGGGCGACCTGTGCTTTAATCCGCTGACGGATACCCTGAAGAATGAGAAGGGAGAAGAGGTCAGACTTGATCCGCCGACAGGGGAAACACTGCCGTTGAAAGGATTTACAGTAGATGACAATGGCTATGTGGCTCCTTCGGCCGACGGAGGAAAGGTGGAAGTGACCATTCAGCCGGATTCACAGCGCTTGCAGAAACTGGAACCGTTTGCTGCATGGAATGGAGAAGACTTCATGGAACTTCCGCTGTTGATTAAGACGCAGGGAAAATGTACTACCGACCACATTTCTATGGCCGGACCGTGGTTGCGCTTCCGCGGACACCTGGAAAATATTTCCGATAATATGTTGATGGGTGCTGTCAATGCATTCAACGGTAAGACTAACTGCGTATGGAATCAGTTGACTGGCGAGTATGAAGCCGTTTCAGCAGTGGCCAAGCAGTACAAGGCAAAGGGCATGGGCTCTATCGTAGTGGCAGAAGAAAATTACGGAGAGGGTTCCAGCCGTGAACATGCCGCCATGGAACCGCGCTTCCTGAACGTACGGGTAATCCTGGCCAAGAGCTTTGCCCGTATTCATGAAACAAACTTGAAGAAACAGGGTATGCTGGCACTGACTTTTGCCGACAAGAACGATTACGACAAGGTGCGTGAGTACGACCGGATTTCTATTTTGGGATTGCAACGCTTTGCTCCGGGTAAACCGTTGCATGCCGTATTGACGCACGAAGACGGCACGACAGAAACATTCGAAGTGCTTCATACCTATAATGAAATGCAAATTAACTGGTTTAAGGCCGGTTCAGCCTTGAACACCTTTAAAAAATGAGAGAAATGAGCAATAAGATGTATATGCAGGACGGGAAACTGGTGGTTCCCGATCACGTAGTGATTCCTTTTATCGAAGGGGATGGAGTAGGAGCAGAAATCACTCCGGTTTGTCAGAAAATTGTCAATACAGCAGTAGAGCTGGCCTACGTTGGCAAGCGCCGCATTGAATGGAAAGAGGTGCTGGCCGGTGGAAAGGCTTTTGAGCAGACTGGTGAATGGCTGTCGGAGGCTACGCTGGAAGCATTCAAGGAATATCTGGTAGGTATCAAAGGTCCGTTGACCACTCCGGTGGGCGGTGGTATCCGTTCGCTGAACGTGGCATTGCGTCAGACGCTTGATTTGTATGTCTGCCTGCGTCCGGTACGCTGGTTCAAAGGAGTCGTTTCTCCGGTGAAAGAGCCGCACAAGGTGAACATGCACATTTTCCGCGAAAATACGGAAGACATTTATGCGGGTATCGAATGGGAACAAGGTACACCGGAAGCACAGAAATTCTATGCTTTCCTTCGTGATGAGATGGGCGTGACCAAGGTACGTTTCCCGGAAACCTCTTCATTTGGTGTGAAACCCGTGTCAAAGGAAGGTACCCAGCGACTGGTGCGTGCAGCCATTGAATACGCGTTGCAACACGGCTTGCCGTCAGTAACACTGGTGCACAAGGGAAATATCATGAAGTTTACGGAAGGAGGTTTCAAGCGCTGGGGATACGAAGTGGCTGAAACTGAGTTCAAGGACCAGACTTTCACCATGAACGAATATGACCGCCTGAAGAAAGAGTTGGGTGAAGAGTCGGCCAAGGCTGCTGTAGCCAAAGCCATCAACGATGGAAAAGTGGTGGTGAAGGATTGCATTGCAGATGCTTTCCTGCAAAATACCCTGCTCATTCCGGAAGAATATTCGGTCATTGCTACGCTGAACCTGAACGGTGATTATGTGTCCGACCAGCTGGCAGCCATGGTGGGCGGTATCGGTATCGCACCGGGAGCCAACATCAATTACAAGAGCGGACATGCCATCTTTGAAGCGACTCACGGCACGGCACCGAACATTGCCGGAAAGAATGTGGTGAATCCGTGTTCCTTGCTGCTCTCTTCTGTCATGATGCTGGAGTACATGGGCTGGAAAGAAGCTGCCGAACTGATTGTGAATGCCTTGGAGAAAGCTTTCTCGAAAGGAGAGGCTACTCATGATTTGGCGCGTTTCATGCCGAATGGCCACGCGTTGGGCACGAATGAATTTGGACAGGAAATCATTTCTTTGCTGTAATAGTCGGAGGATTTTCTTGTCGGAGTGTTTTTAATGGATAAAAAGAGAAGTTTATGAAGAAAGAATATATAGTTTACAAACTTTCCGAGTGTGCCAAGCAGGCATGCCGCATCGACAACGAACTGTTCACGAAATACAATGTAAAGCGAGGTCTGCGTAACGAAGATGGGACGGGTGTGCTCGTGGGACTGACAAAGATTGGTAATGTGGTGGGCTATGAACGTACCGACCAGGGATTGAAGGCTATTCCGGGTAAGTTGTTTTATCGCGGATACGATTTGGACGACATTGCTCATGCCTTGCTGCGCGAAAAACGTTTCGGCTTTGAGGAAGTGGCTTACCTGTTGTTGTCGGGTGAACTTCCTGACAGCGAACAACTGGCTTCGTTCAAGGAACTCATCAATGACAATATGCCGCTGGACAAGAAGACGACCATGAACATTATCGATTTGGAAGGGCAGAACATCATGAACATCCTGGCGCGTAGTGTGCTCGAAATGTACACGTTCGACCCGAATCCGGATGATATTTCACGCGACAACCTGATGCGTCAGTCCATCGAACTGATTTCAAAGTTCCCGACCATCATTGCGTATGCGTATAGCATCTACCGTCACAGCATACACGGACGTTCGCTGCACATTCGTCATCCGCACGAGAATCTGTCGCTGGCCGAAAACTTCCTTTATATGATTAAGAAAGAATACACTCCGCTGGAAGCGCGTATGCTCGACTTGCTGCTGGTGCTTCAGGCAGAGCATGGAGGTGGTAACAACTCAACATTTACCGTACGTGTCACCAGTTCTACTCGCACGGATACGTATTCCAGCATTGCAGCCGGAATTGGTTCGTTGAAAGGTCCTCTGCATGGAGGTGCCAACATTCAGGTGGTAAAGATGTTCCATCACTTGAAAGAGGTGATTTCTGACTGGACGAATGTAGACGAAATCGATACTTATCTGACCCGCATGCTGAACAAGGAAGCCTACGATGGCAGTGGATTGATTTACGGTATCGGTCATGCGGTGTACACTATTTCTGATCCGCGTGCCGTATTGCTGAAAGAACTGGCTGGTGAACTGGTGGCAGAAAAGGGATGTGAGAAAGAATTTGCCTTCCTTGAACTCCTGGAACAGCGTGCCATCGAATGCTTCAAGAAAGTGAAAGGAACCAAGAAGCAGGTTTGCTCGAATGTGGATTTCTATTCAGGCTTTATCTACGAACTGATGGGCTTGCCGCATGAAATCTATACGCCGCTGTTTGCCATGGCCCGTATTGTGGGATGGACGGCACACCGTATTGAGGAACTGAATTTCGAAGGTCGTCGCATTATCCGTCCGGCGTACAAGAACGTACTGGAGGAAGTGGACTACAAGCCGATTGGAGAAAGATAAAAGTTCAAGTGATTTTATATAGAGGAAGCGACAGAAACCCGATAATGAGGTATCTGCCGCTTCTTTTCTTTTTAGGAATGTCGGCTAAATTGTGTACCTTTGCGGCGTTTTTATCGTAAAATCAGAAAATATGAATAGTTTGAAAGGTTTTTTCTATGGGATTGCCACTTCGGTAACATTTGGTTTGATACCCTTGTTTACGCTGCCTTTGATGCAGAAAGGGATGATGTTTGATTCGATTCTTTTTTATCGTTTTCTCTTTGCCACCTTTGCATTGGGTGCCATGATGAAAATAAAGAAGGAGTCATTTCGTATAGAGGGCCGTGATATTCCGATGTTTCTTTTGTTGGGACTGCTGTACACAGGATCAGCCATGTTTCTGTTCTGGGGATATGGATTTATGGGAGCCGGGGTAGCCACGACGCTTCATTTTACCTATCCCGTATTTGTGACCTTGCTGATGTTGGTTTTGTTCCGTGAGAAAGCTTCCTGGATAACGTGGGTAGCTATTCTGCTGGCAATATATGGTGTATCTGAACTTTCGTTGAAGGGAGATGAGTTGTCGGCCGATGCGACGGGAGTGATTATTGTTTTGCTTTCGGCCGTATGTTATGCCGGATACATTGTAGCAGTCAATAAATCGAGATTGCGTGACATGAGCGGGCGTAAATTGGCTTTTTACGTATTTATCGTAAGTACGGTGCTGTTTGCCATAAAAGCGTTGACCAATCAGGGAATACAGCCGGTACCGGATGCAGTTTCAATCGGTAATCTGTTCTTGCTGGCGGTGGTGCCTACTGTCATTTCCAATATTACCTTGGTTTTGGCCGTACAGAATATTGGCGGAACAATGACTTCGGTATTGGGAGCTATGGAACCTGTGACGGCCGTATGTATCGGTGCCTTGATTTTTGGGGAAGAGTTTACCATGCAGGAAGGCTGGGGAATATTCCTTATCTTAGTGGCCGTTACATTAATTGTGCTGACCCGGACCATCCAGAAAAGTCTGTCGACGGTAGTACGCAAAATTCGTCCGCGTCATGCTTGACACGGACGAACCTTACGGTGGGAAAATCACGATTTCCCGTATAGTTTGTTGATAAGGTCGTTTCGACCGATTTTCCGTAATTCGTTGATAATGGCCTTCCGTTCCTCTGGTTTATACCAGAAGAAGAACATGCGCTGGGCCAGTTTTTCACGAGGGGTCTTAGCCGAGAATACCGGTTCCAGTGTGTAGGGATGTAGGCCTGTGTACCATGCTTCCGTAGAGACGGTCATGGGGGTAGGCGTAAAGTCCTGTACCTGCTCCAGGTGGAAGTCCAGTTTCTTTGTGATGACTGCCAGTTCGGCCATGTCCTCTTCCGTACAGCCAGGGTGACTGCTTATGAAGTAGGGGATAATCTGTTGTCTCAGCCCTGCTTCCTTGTTGATTTTGTCAAAGATGCGCTTGAACTCGTAGAACTGTTCGAACGGAGGTTTGCGCATCAGGTACAGCACTTTGTCGCTGGTATGTTCCGGAGCCACTTTCAGTCGTCCGCTTACGTGGCGTGTAATCAGTTCACGGGTATATTCCTTGGTACTCTGGTTGGTTTTTGCATCTTTGCTCTGGTGCAGAAGCAGGTCGTAACGCACTCCACTGCCGATAAAGCTTTTCTTGATGCCCGGCAAGCTGTCTACCGCATGGTATATCTCTAATAACGGCTGGTGGTCGGTATTCAGGTTCGGGCAGACTTTCGGGTGAATGCACGACGGACGTTTGCAGCGGCGGCAAAGAGCCGTATCTTTTCCTCCCATCTGGTACATATTGGCCGATGGGCCTCCCAAATCACTCAGATACCCTTTGAAGTCGGGCATTTCAGCGATGGCTTTCACTTCCTTGAGAATACTTTCCTTGCTTCGGCTGACAATGAACTTTCCCTGATGGGCCGAGATGGTACAGAAAGCACATCCGCCAAAGCATCCGCGATGGATGTTGACAGAGAACTTGATCATTTCATAGGCCGGAATCCGCTTGTTTTTGTATTTAGGATGCGGAAGACGGGTGTAAGGCAGGTCGAACGACATGTCCAGCTCTCCTTGCGTCATGGGAGGATAAGGCGGGTTGGTAACCACCGTCTGCTTTCCTACCTGCTGAAGGATGCGGGCTGCCGCATAGCGGTTGGATTCTTCCTCGATGTGTCGGAAGTTCTGTGCCTGCTTTTTCTTGTCCTTCAGGCATTCTTCATGCGAATAGAGTGTCAGGTCGCCTTGCCCGTTCGGATTTTCCGGCAGAGCGGCTACCTCTTTCTGTGAAATCAGGTAGGCTGTTTGTGGTATGTCGTGCGGCAAGTCTCCAGCATGAACTTCTCCTTCTACTTCAAGCAAGCGCTCGCTCAGTTCCGTAATGGGTTTTTCTCCCATTCCGTAAATAAGCAGGTCAGCTCCTGATTCCACCAAGATGGAAGGACGTAATTTCTCTTCCCAATAGTCATAGTGCGTCAGGCGTCGAAGAGAGGCTTCGATACCGCCTAAAACCACCGGTACGTCAGGGTACAATTTTTTCAGAATCTGCGTATAGACAATGCTGGGATATTCCGGGCGCATGTCATGGCGTCCGTCGGGCGTATAGGCATCTTCGCTTCTCAGCCGTCGGTTGGCAGTGTATTTGTTGACCATGCTGTCCATGCATCCGGCAGATACGCCGAAGAACAGTCTTGGTCTTCCCAGTTTCTTGAAGTCGCGCAGGTCATCGCGCCAGTTGGGCTGGGGGATGATGGCTACTTTCAGTCCTTTGGCTTCGAGCATTCGTCCGATGACGGCAGCACCGAAAGATGGATGGTCCACGTACGCATCTCCACTGAAGATGATGACGTCAAGTTCGTTCCATCCCCTCAGTTCAGCCTCTTTCTTGGTAGTAGGCAACCAGTCGGTCAGCTTGTATTCTTTCAAGGCGTTTCTTTAATTGTGGTTTTCTTCAGTTTCTTCTTGTTCTTCTTTCTCTTCTTTTTCTCTTTCCCATTTGATATAAAGAAGGATGAGCTGGTGTAAGCCGAACGCTTTCATGTTGTTGTGATAAATCACGTCAATGCACAGGTCGAGCAAGTCCTTGCTGTTTTCTTCCATGGACGCAATGAGCGAACGAATGTTCAGTTTCAGTTTGTCGAGTACGGTTTCGTCCACAATTCCGTTGCTGTCAATAAGCTGTTGGAAGAGCGAATATTTTTCGATAGTTTCCAGATGCTTTTCAGAAATTTCCATGCTGCGTGTGCCGGAAGCGTTGGTCTGTATGGTATACATAATATGATAATTTTAAAGTTTATGTAACAAAGGTATTTTTTTTCTGGATACGATGGCTCGTTTTCTCTCTTTTCTTTAGGGATTTTTGTGTATTTTCGGCTGGTGGAAACGCGGTGCCTGCCTTATCTTTGCCTAGCAGATATGTTTCAGACAATATACCTACAAATGGTGATTGCGGGTGTGGAAAGGATTCTCTTATTTTGCAGTGTGAATTTATGAATACGATATTTATGTGTAACAATACTACGCGAATGTATAAACCCACCGATAAGATGGGCGACTTGATTTGTGAGAATTATGCTCTTCTGCAAGTGATGAGCCGTTTTGGCATTTCATTAGGGTTTGGTGACAAGTCCGTGCAGGAAGTGTGCGACATGAATCAGGTGGATTGCAATACATTCCTGATAGTGGTCAATTTCCTGGGCGAGGAGAGCAATCATATTCACGACCATTTGCAGGGGCTTTCCATTCCTGCACTGGTAGAATACCTTAAAAAGGCTCATTCCTATTTTCTGGATTTCCAGTTGCCTACCATCCGGCGGAAACTGATAGAGGCAATCGACTGTTCATCGGAGAATGAAGTCGCTTTTCTGATTGTGAAGTTTTTCGATGCATACGTGCACGAGGTACGCAAGCACATGGAATATGAGAATGAAAAGGTATTTACTTATGTGGAATATTTGCTGAAGGGAGAACGGCTGAAAGATTACAGCATCGGAGTTTTTGCCCGTCACCATGACCAGATCAATGCCAAGTTGACCGAGCTGAAAAATATCATTATCAAATATTATCCGTCGGGCGGGGACAACCAGCTGCTGAATGCTACCTTGTTCGATATATTTAGTTGTGAGGAGGATTTGGCTTCGCACAACCGGGTGGAAGACTTTATCTTCGTGCCCGCAATCATGGAGTTGGAAAAGGAGATAAAATGAAACCGCAGGAAACAATATACATTGCTGTGGCAGATACGTCGATGATTATTCGCAGCGGACTCGTGTCTGTGTTGAGGCGTCTGCCTGATTTGCCGGTACAGGTAATCGAGGTTTCTTCAGAAGAGGGCCTGAAGCATTGTATGGAGGCACATACTCCACAAATTCTGATTATAAACCCTCAATTTGGAGGATGGTTCGATGTGGCCGCTTTCAAGCAGGAATATCCGGAAGCTGCCATGAAATTTGTGTCGCTGATTTACACGATGGTGGATGCCAACCAGCTCAAAGGCTACGATGATTCGGTCAATTTATTTGACGACGTGGATTCCTTCTCGCATAAGGTGTCGATGCTGATGAACGTGCCGGATGAGGAAGAAAGCGACCAGGACTCGTTGAGTCAGCGGGAAAAAGAAATCGTAGGTTGTGTGGTGAGAGGAATGACCAATAAGGAAATTGCCGAAAAACTCTATATTTCCGTGCATACGGTCATTACGCACCGCCGGAACATTACGCGAAAATTGCAGATTCACTCGGCCGCCGGACTGACTATTTATGCCATCGTAAATAAGTTGGTAGAGTTGAGTGAAGTGAAAATGAATCTTTAGAAAGGTTGTTATTTGGATTAATTCTAAAATACCTACATTTAGGTATTGCGGGTACAACCTTTAACACCTATCTTTGCAGTGTTAGTCATATAGAAATTACGTAAACCACAAAAGTAAAAGAAGTTAGTTATTAGTTGGGTGCGCCCTGCGAAGTGATTCGCGGGGCGCACGCATTTTTTACATTTTGTTATGGTGGTTTAAATCGTTTTCAAAATCTGAAATAAAGTTTTCATTTCCCGAGAAAACCTTTTACTTTTGCTCGAAAGAAGACGAATAACAGATTTTAAGTATATGAAAGTAGGATTATTTATTCCCTGTTATATCAATGCCGTTTATCCGCAGGTGGGAGTGGCTTCTTTTAAGTTGCTGAAAAGCCTGGGGGTGGATGTAGATTATCCGCTGGACCAGACTTGCTGCGGACAACCGATGGCGAATGCAGGATTTGAAGAAGAGTCAGTAGAGTTGGCCAAACGTTTTGACCGTCTTTTTGAACAGTATGATTACATTGTAGGTCCGTCGGCCAGCTGTGTGGTATTTGTGCGTGATCATTATGGACAGTTATTAGCCAAGGAACCTCATCGTTGTGCCAGCGAGGGCAAAATTTATGATATCTGCGAATTTATTCATGACGTGGTGAAACCCACTTCCTTGCAGGCTTCTTTCCCTCACAAGGTCAGTATCCAGAACAGTTGCCATGGAGTGCGCCTGATGCACCTTTCTTCACCGAGCGAACTGAATATCCCGTATTATAATAAGCTTCGTGATTTGCTTTCCTTGGTGAAAGACATTGAAGTGGTAGAACCGGAAAGACCGGATGAGTGTTGTGGATTTGGAGGTATGTTTGCGGTAGAAGAACACGCCGTATCCGGACAGATGGGACGTGATAAGGTGAAACGTCACATGGATACGGGTGCAGAATATATTGTCGGTGCCGATGGTTCCTGTCTGATGCATCAGAACGGGATAATCGCCAGAGAGAAGTTGCCTATCAAGACCATTCATATTGTAGAAGTTTTAGCTGCAGGACTATGAGTACGAAACATTCAAAAGCCGCCGAAAAGTTTCAGGAAAATAAGGAACTGGCGGGATGGCATGACCAGACCTTGTGGATGATGCGTGCCAAACGAGATAAGATTAGCCGGGAGGTACCGGAATGGGAACAGTTGCGCGACATGGCTTCTGCCATCAAGATGTACAGCAACAGTCACCTGGATTTGCTTTTGCAGGAGTTTGAAAAGAACGCACAGGCAAACGGAGCCCATGTGTATTGGGCAAAAGATGCCGATGAGTATTGTTCTATAATCTATAATATTCTACACGGCCACAATGTGCATCGCTTTATCAAGAGTAAATCAATGCTGGCCGAAGAATGCGGACTGAATGAATTCCTGATTCAGAAAGGAATTGATGTGGTGGAAAGTGATTTGGGAGAAAGAATTCTTCAGCTGATGCATAAGAAACCCAGTCACATCGTGGTGCCAGCCATCCATATCAAGAAGGAGGAAATCGGTGAACTGTTTGTAAAAGAGATGGGTACGGAGCCGGGCAACAATGACCAGACTTATTTGACGCATGCGGCACGTAAGAATCTGCGTCATAAGTTTATTGAAGCGGAAGCCGCTATGACAGGAGCTAATTTTGCCGTGGCTTCTACGGGTGAGTTTGTGGTGTGTACCAATGAAGGTAATGCGGATATGGGTACCTCGCAGCCTAAATTGCAGATTGCAGCTTTCGGGTTGGAAAAGATTGTACCCGACCGTGAGGCATTGGGCGTATTTACCCGCTTGCTGGCACGTTCTGGTACCGGACAACCCATCACGACCTATACTTCGCATTATCGTAAACCCCGCAAAGGAGGTGAACTGCACATCATTATCGTAGATAACGGGCGTAGTAATATTCTGGCTGATCAGGAGCATGTAAAGACATTGAACTGCTTGCGATGCGGAGCTTGCATGAATACATGTCCGGTGTACCGTCGTTCCGGAGGATATTCTTATACCTATTTTATTCCGGGCCCGATTGGCATTAACCTGGGAATGCTGAAAGCACCTTTGCACTATTATGATAATGTGTCGGCGTGCTCTTTGTGTTATTCTTGCCAGAATGTGTGTCCGGCGAAAGTAGATTTGGCAGACCAGATTTATCGTTGGCGACAGAAACTGGATGGCCTGGGAGTAGCCAGTTCGTCCAAGCGTCTCATGTCGGGCGGTATGAAGGTGCTGATGGAACATCCGTCTTTATTTAATTTGGCTTTGGCACGGGCATCGTGGGTGAATTCTTTCCCTCGTTCACTGGTGTACAATGGATTGAATGACTGGGGAAAAGAACACGAAATGCCACAGTTTGCCAAGGAAAGTTTTAATGAAATGTGGAAAAAGGGTAAAGTAAAATAGGGAAGCTATGAGTAGTAGAGAAGATATATTGCAGAACATACGTCGTAATACGAGAGTACGTTATGAAAAGCCGGACTTGTCTGCATTGGAACAAGGAGCAATTACGTACGCTGATCAGGTAGCACAATTCTGTAAGGTTGTGGCAGAGGTCGGCGGACGTGTGGTGACGGTCAATGAGGGAGAAGATGTCAACGAGTTGGTCCGTAAATTGTATCCGGAAGCCAAACGTATTGCTTCCAATCTGAAGAATATTACTTGTGCCACTTTTCACCCTGATGATGTGGCTGCTTCTGCTGAGTTGGATGGCACAGACCTGGCTGTAGTAGACGGGCGCATCGGTGTGTGTGAGAATGGGGCTGTCTGGGTGCAGCAGGATGTGGAACAGCGTGCGGTGTACTTCATTTCTGAGGCCTTGATACTTCTGCTCGACCGGAAAAATCTGGTAAACAACATGCACGAGGCGTATCAGAAAATAGATACAGGAGAGTATGGCTATGGCGTATTCATCTCAGGTCCATCAAAGACGGCGGATATTGAGCAGGCGCTGGTGATGGGAGCACATGGAGCGCGTGAACTGACCGTTTTATTACTATGATAAGGTAACAGATAGAAAAAAGGAGTCCCGGTATCTTTGAACTTGGATACCGGGACTCCTTTTTGTGTTGATTCCCCAATGACAGGGTTTATCGGTGCTGCATGGCCTGTTGATTGAAAGGTTTTGCAGTTTCCGTAATATTGTGGTTGTTGTTCAACTCTAAGAACTGTGTACCTGTCCACCACAATATGTTCATGACAATTACTGCCAGTATGACAGTGAAGGCCGTAATCCTGGCTTCCAGTTGTTTGCTGGAAATTCTTTTAAAATTTTCTTTTCCCATCTCGGTTTTATTCACTAACCTTCTTTTCTCCATATAGTAATTATAGTCTTATTATTTCCTGTTGTCTGACTAATAAATGACACATATATGTAAATACTGCATGAGGGTGATAAATTTTTTCAGAAAAAGTTGCAGTTTTTTATTTTAAGTTGGAGTCGGTCAGTACTTCCTAAAAAGTATCGTAGTACTGCCGCGGAAGTACTCCAGTACTTGCTTGGAAGTACTACAGTACTTCTTAAGGAGTACTGAAATTCAGTAATTTGTTGTAAACTAATTGATTAGTTTACGTAAACCGTCTTGAAGTACTTTTCAAACAACTCTTTCGCTTCATCTAATTGCGCTTGTGTGTTGAGTTGTACATCTTTCAGCTGGTAGTCCATTTTCATGACTTCATATTTATGTACACCTAGAGTGTGATAGGGGAGTATTTCAACCCGTTCAATCATGCGATAGTCTTTGAAATGCTCGCCGAGTGCTTCTATGTCTTCTTTAAAGTAGCTGTACTTCTGCACCAGTACATAACGCAGCCAGAACGGTTTCTGGTTTTCTTCAAGCCAGGCTGCAGTTTTCAGAGTTTGTGCATTACTTCTGGAGGTGAGTGCTTTATGACGTTCGTCATTGAACTCTTTTACGTCAAGTAGTACGAGGTCTGCCAGCGAAAGCAACTCCTTTACATCTTCGTTCCAGATTCCGCCATTTGTATCTACGCAGATATGAATGCCTGCTTCTTTCAGCATGCGGAATAAAGGAACCAAGGCTTTTGCCTGAAAGGTCGGTTCTCCTCCACTGAAAGTAATACCTCCTTTCTTCCCGAAAAAAGGTTTCTGGCTCACAGCCATCTTGAGTATCTCTTCAGGAGCAGTTTCTTTACTTTCACCTTTGGCATCAATGGTATCGGGATTGGCACAATAAAGGCATCGGAAATTACAGCCTTGCAAGAAAACAACGAGACGTATTCCCGGACCGTCGTATGTGCCTAATGATTCGTATGAATGTACTCTAATCATGATAGGATAAAAATAATAGACACAAACTACCGGACTGAAAATCCGGGTAGCTTGTGTCCAGTTAAAATTATATACTCTTTATGCAAGAATTACATGCGTTCGTGGAAGCTGCGTGAAATTACTTCCAGCTGATGCTCACGGCTCAGTTTGATGAAGTTCACCGCATAACCAGATACACGAATTGTCAGCTGAGGATATTTTTCCGGATGCTCCATGGCATCTTCCAGCATTTCCCGGTTCAATACATTTACGTTCAGGTGGTGTGCACCTTTCACGAAGTAACCGTCCATCATCGTTACCAGGTTCTCGATACGGTTTTCCATATCTACTCCCAAAGATTTCGGTACGATAGAGAAGGTGTTACTGATACCGTCCTGTGAGTCACGGTAGCGCAATTTAGCTACAGAACTCAGAGAAGCAATGGCACCGTTCTTGTCGCGTCCGTGCATCGGGTTGGCTCCAGGAGCGAATGCTACACCTTTGGCACGGCCGTCTGGAGTGGCACCTGTTTTCTTACCATACATTACATTTGAAGTAATGGTCAGGATAGACAAGGTTGGTTTGGCATTCTTGTAAACCGGCAGTTTCTTCAACTCTTCATCGAAGTAGTAAATCAAGTCTACAGCCAGGTGGTCTACGCGGTCATCGTCATTTCCGAAGCAAGGGAATTCACCTTCGATGTCGAATCCTTCTGTCAGTCCGATGTCGTTACGACGTGCTGTTACCTTCGCATACTTGATGGCAGAAAGTGAATCCACAGCGATAGACATACCTGCTACACCGTAAGCCAGGTTGATGACCGGGTCAGTATCTACGAAAGCCATCTGAGCCTTTTCGTAATAATACTTGTCGTGCATGTAGTGGATGATGTTCATAGCTTCGTTGTACACGCGTGCCATTTCTTTCAGTACTTTCTTATAGTTGGCAAGCACTTCTTCAAAGTTCAATACATCACCGCTCAATGCCGGAATGTCTTTCACCATCAGTGTACCGGTGTTTTCACAGCGTCCGCCGTTGATAGCCAGCAGCAATGCCTTAGCCAGGTTACAGCGTGCACCGAAGAACTGGATGTGACGGCCGATATCCTGATAAGATACACAGCAAGCGATACCGTAGTCGTCAGAGTTACGTACTTCACGCATCAGGTCGTCGTTCTCGTACTGGATAGAAGATGTATCGATAGAAACCTGTGCACAGAAGTTCTTGAAACCTTCCGGCAGTTCCGGACTCCACAGCACGGTCAAGTTCGGTTCTGGTGAAGGACCGAGGTTGTACAATGTCTGCAAGAAACGGAATGAAGTCTTGGTTACTTTTGTACGTCCGTCATTGAAACGTCCGCCGATAGATTCTGTAACCCATGTCGGGTCGCCGGCAAAGATGTCGGTATAAGCCTGCATACGCAAGTGGCGTACCATACGCAGTTTGATGACAAACTGGTCAATCAACTCCTGTGCATGTGCTTCGTCGAGCAGGCCATGAGCCATATCATATTCAATATAGATATCCAGGAAAGACGATACGTTACCCAATGACATGGCAGCACCATCCTGTTCTTTTACGGCAGCCAGGTAAGCCATGTATACCCACTGAACAGCTTCCTGTGCATTGTGAGCCGGACGTCCCAGTTCAAGACCGTATTGTTCTCCCATGATCTTGATTTCCTTCAGGGCCTTGATCTGCTCAGCCACTTCTTCACGAAGACGGATGCGGGCATCAGTCATCGGACCAGTCAGGTGACGCAAATCATTTTGTTTAGCTTCAATCAGTCTGTCCAGACCATACAATGCCAGACGACGGTAATCACCGATGATACGTCCGCGTGCATAGTTGTCGGGAAGTCCTGTCAAGAAACCAAGTGAGCGGAAAGAACGGATTTCTTCTGTGTATGCATCGAAGACCCCGTCGTTATGAGTTTTGCGATAATGAGTGAAAATATCTTTAACCTTCGGGTCAACTTCTACTCCGTTTTCACGGCAAGCTTTTTCTACTACCTTGATACCTCCAAAAGGTTTGATTGCGCGGCGTAACACTTCGTCAGTCTGCAAGCCGACAATGACTTCATTTTCCTTATCAATATATCCCGGTGCGAAAGAAGTGATGGTTGATACTGTGGACGGATCGAGCGAGCGTACACCATTGTTTGCGCGTTCTTCAGCCAAAGCTTCCAAACATTTGTTCCAAACAGCTTTTGTACGTTCAGTAGGACCGGACAGGAATGAAGCGTCGCCCTCGTAAGGCGTAATGTTTGTCTTTACGAAATCGGTGACGTTGATTTCATGGTTCCAACGGCCTTCTTTAAAATTCATTGCCATAAATTTGAAATATTAAAAAGTTATGTAAATGTGGTTCTCTAAACCGAGTGCAAAGGTAGTGAAAAACCTTGTGTTGTACAATACCTATTTTGTGGTATATTATTATTTTGCATTAATTACAAAGTAGTATAGGCTATAGAAACAGGTTATGGGAAAGGTGTGTTTGCGAAAAAATCTTTGCAAAAGTTTGCACAACTCAAAAAGTCGCTCTATATTTGCACCGCATTTGAGAGAAGATGCGTTCCCAAAGAAGATTGGAAGTTTGGGTGAGTGGCTGAAACCAGCAGTTTGCTAAACTGCCGTACGGGTAACCGTACCGGGGGTTCGAATCCCCCAGCTTCCGCAGAGAGATTTTTTGAAGGTTTTCAATTTAGCCTTCACTCAAGGAGTCAAAGCACCGTATATCAATTGATTACGGTGCTTTTTTCGTATATTTTTGTTTGCGGGTAAAGCCCATTTTGCATCGGTTGGCAGTCACTTTTCAGTCAAACTTTGCTACAGCACTCTGCTACAGAAACCATGTAGTCAGAAAAATGTAGCAGAAAATTTGAGATGAATGCCATTATGAATTTCTTGCTACAAAAAATCTATAGTCAATTTTGACAAAAAAATGTAGCACAGACGGTCAAATGACGCCCAAATTGACGCTCTATAAATCACTCATTCATAATAATTTATGTCGAACTTTGTGGCAAAATTGCTACACTAAAAATTAGTTATTATGAGAATGATTTTTAAGGTGTCGTACTACGTGCGTTCTAACTATGAGAACAAGCAAGGAAAGTCTCCGTTGATGATTAGGATTTACCTGAATAGAGAAATGTTAACCGTAGGTTCATCCGGACTCAATGTAGATAAAAAGCTGTGGTGTAATGCAACAAGCAGAATGAAAGGACGCACACAGGAAGCATTGTGTATTAATGCTCAATTGGATGAAATTTCTACATCTTTCCAGGAAATATTCAAGCGCTACGAAAAGGATGATGATCTTACTCTTGAAAAAATCAAAAGCATCTATTTAGGTAAAGATAAAATTAAGACGACCTTCCTGGAGTATTATGATGGTTTTTTGGAAGAACTTCAGGCACAGGTTGGAACTGTAAAAACTAAAGCTACCTATTATAAATATTTAGGTACTAAGCGGCATTTCGAAAATTTTCTAAGGTATAAGTATCGGAGAAAAGATTTGATGCCTAAAGAACTCACACATCTTGTTATCAGTGATTTTGAAATATATTTGCGCACTGTTGCCAATCTAAAAGTGAATAGTTCAACTAAGACCTTGAAGTTTTTTAAAACTGTAGTGAAACATGCTCAAAGAACTGGCTTTATCATCCATGATCCGTTTATGAATCATCATTTTCAGACAGAGTATGTTGACCGTGGCTTTCTTACAGATGAAGAAATAAAATGCATTATGGAAAAAGAATTTCCGACAGCACGACTTGAAGCTGTAAGGGACATTTTTATTTTTTCATGCTTCTGTGGGTTGGCTTATATAGATGTGGCAAATCTCACACAAGATAATATAGTCACACTTAATGGTAAACAATGGATAATGACTACACGTCAGAAGACAAAAGTACCAAGTAATATTTTGTTGCTCGATATTCCTGCAATGATTATTGAAAAGTATAGAGGAAGAACGAAGGATGGTAAACTTCTTCCAATATTATCCAATCAGAAGATGAACAGTTACTTAAAAGAAATCGGTGATGTTTGTGGCATTAAGAAGAATTTGACTTATCATCTGGCAAGACATACATTTGCTACAATGATTTTAAGTAAAGGTGTTCCTATTGAATCTGTGTCAAAAATGCTTGGTCACACCAATATAAGGACTACACAAGTATATGCCCGTATAACAAACAAGAAGATAGAAGAAGATATGCTGGCACTTGCTGGTAAATTAGATAATTTCAATGATTCCATTAATCAAATAAAAAAGTAGGTAACATGAAAACAAACGAAAAAAGAGAATTTTCTTACTTTCAGTCTTTATTGGGGAAGTATATCAGTGAACATCATCCGGAATTGTCCAATGACAAAGCTTTCCTAAGTAGCCGTGCAGATGAAGCATTGAATGTATATGCCAATGCCATAACCATTGGTCTTTCAGATCTTGAAGCTGAAGAAGCTGCAAATGAGGTTCTGTACAATGGACTTCACTTTTCAAAGTATGATACAATTGTAGAAGTATTATGGAATGAGTTTGCAGAAAACATACCTCAGAGCCTTGCTGAAAGGTTGGCAGCTATCCTTTTGGGAAATACAGCCATTCAGAAAACATTTGCCAAATATAAACTTGATGATGATTTTGACGGTAAACCGGAGTATGATGAACTTTACACTGAACTCACAGGTTGCATACAGATTATTATTGAAAGAAACGAGCTTCCTGTTTTCTGATTCAGTTTTACCAGCTAAAGTCGGGACAACCTCTGTTCAAGTGCAAAGGTAATTTCCGGCTTTCAATCGGCAAGGATTCCCAAGGCTATGGGAGAAATCTCCACCTGAAGGTTGTATTTATCCCATAGTCCTTGCCTTTTCTGAAATCCGACCTTTATAAAGTCCTTGAAACAAAGGTTGTTCTTTCCCGACTTAATACTAACTTTCTAAAATGGATGTTTATGAAAACAGAACCTACTTTTATATCAAATGAATCATTGAAGAAGCAACCTGTAAATCAGCCTGCTTCACATTATCGAGTTATATCTCTAATCAAGCTAACATTTTATATTGCTGTTCTGATAGGCTTCTGCTGGCTGCTTAGCTGCATCATTACCAAAGAAGTGGTTATAGCTATAGGATTGCTTATTGGCTTTATTCTCATTTCAAGCATAATGAGGTTTGCATTCTCTGTAATACTCACTATCGTCAAATGGATTGCGATTGCTGCAGTCATTCTGTTGTTGCTATGCTTTATATAAGCATTAATTATGCCTTTTGAAAAAGTAACAAAATCAAATAACTCATTTTGTATTATGAATCTGACAGATACTCTCGTTACGAAATACGATATTATTATACCATTTTATACCTCTGAAAATGTGACAAAATCAGTCAGGAATATTTATGACCATGAATTGTGCAAGGAAGTAGTCCAACTCTACTTATTGAATAAACTCGATCGGGTATGGAGAAATCCTTATGGCAGCTATTATTATAAGGCCAAGGGTGGTTTACCTGAATATTATAGACCTCAAATTCTAACTTCAGTAGATATTGAGAAGATTATAGCACAAAAGAAAGGGGGAAGAAGAAAAGGAACTGGCAGAAAGAAGCTTGCCGGAAATTCTCCTTCTGTAACCATGCGTGTTCCACAATATATAAGGAAAGAAATCCAGGCACTTATTGATATGTATGCCCATTGGTGTGCCAGTGATGAAGAACCTCTGCTTGTATCTAAAACAAGTGTTGAACAACGTCTGAAGACGATTGAATTCCTGCATTATGTGACTGAGCATGAAAAAGAGTATATTTCTAATAATGAAAAATCTTCTATGATTTAATAATCTGAAATCATTGCTATCCGGAGAAATTTTACCACAGCGTAAGCTACCTAGGACCATCACCCTCCGGAACATTATCGGTGAGGTCGGTTTGATTAAACATATCTCTAATATCTCCTCTTTTGAAGAGGACTTGACCAATAGAATTTGAAATAGAATGAAGACTTGGATTCAACATATAATGTTTCTTCGCAATAATAAGCAGAAGATAGTCACAGATGGCAATCCATATCTGTGTGAACACTGCATTCTTGGTAGTTTCATAGAATGTCTTTATGTGCAGATGCTGCTTTATCCATTTGAAGAACAACTCAATTTGCCATCTCTCCCTGTACAACCCGGCAATGGTCAATGCCTCAAGCCTAAAGTTGTTGGAGAGGTAACGATAAACTGTATTTGTGCTAAAGTCTTCATACACAACAAGTCTAAGGGAATCGGGATACTTCTTGGAAGTGAGTGCCCCAGTCAATTTGATCGTTTCGTCAGAGAGAAGTCCGGCAGATTGGTCTACCTCTCTACTATCAATAACATCGTAAAGCATATTTTCTTTTGCTCTTGTTACAAAAAAGGCATTGTTAAGATGAAAATACTGGAACAAAGAGTGAAACTTGACATATCCCTTGTCCATAAGATAATAAAAGTTGGCTTCTACAGGTATCTTATCCATAATTTTGGAATCGTGAACCTCCTTCTGTCAGATGAACAAATGTCGGAATGGAACCCCTAAGATCCATCAAGGTATGCATCTTGATTGCTCTTTTCCCATGATGAAACTTATCCCATGGACAAATCTTCAGACACAGCTCAATAGTGCTACTGTCAAAGGCATAGACCATTTCATCCAGGTCAAGTTTAAGTTTCTGTCCCTTATACGCTTCCTTTGCCTGTCGTATCAGGACTTGTGCAAAGTCCTGATAGATACGCCAATCCTTCTTTTCATTCGCTTCTGCCAAGGTGGATTTTGGCATTGGCTTGATACCAGAACGGTAAAGGTCAGGAGAACAAAGGTTAGGTGTAGTCTCTATGTCTCTCAACCAGGATCTGTCAGTGAATTGAGCAAAGCTCATTACCATGAACTGGTCACGGCAAGTAAACTTGATGGCGTGCCTGTCACCCTTATAGCGATTGACACACTTCTTAAATTCATATGTGTTTATAAGAGACATAACCTGCGCAAATATTGTTTTTCCTTTGTTCATAGTTTGCAGAATTGGTTGTTTATACCTTCTTACAAAACTATGATTTCTAATCGAAAAATTTTATTAGTCTCGTAACTTCTTGAATATTAATTAATAACAGCTGTTCTGAAAAATTTTCTCCGGACAGCAGTGTGTCGAAAACTTTAAATTGTGAGACAAAATTTGATTTCGACAGCGAATATATAGGCTTTAATTTGTTGATTTACAAAGCTGACGATGCGTTACGCCGGATGTTATCACGTTACATCGGGAAAGAGGTGATTAAATGATAAAAGAATGTGATGACATAACCTATCATATATATGAAACATCCTACGATTTCTCATTACATTACAGTATGATAAATCATAAAAAATTATAAATGATAGTGTATTTGCTGTTATTTAAATAAAAACTTTTTTCTTTGTAGAAAAAATACTATGAATGAATATATTAGACTGGAATATAAAGATTGTTTCTCTGAACAGCCAGAGGAAATCTTGCATTATCTTAATGGAATATCTAAAGGCATTTTACTCAAATTATGCAGCCTATTCCTTTCAAGGGGAGAGGAATCGGTAGAACGTTTCTTTTCAAGCTATTTTAGTGCAGAAAATAATAAATACATAAACGAAATATGGAGAAAATTATGTCAGGAGAAGTCTGATATTGATAGATATATAATAACCAATATTGAAAGTACTCTTCGTTTATATGAATTTGTATTTGACAATATTACCTGTACGGAAACCACTCTTTCTGATGCGGAAATTGAAATTAATATACTTAAAGTATATCTTCTATTTAACGAACAAAAAAATAGAGGAGATTATTTAGCCTGTGAAAGCACAAAAGATATTAAAGAGAATCGAGCAAAAGCACTTTTGTTAACTCAAATGTTTCAATACTTTGATATTACTAATTATAATTATTTGCAAGAATTATTAGTACAAACAGAGAAAGCAATTTATTTGTACAACTATTTAGCTGAAAAATTGCCAGTATTATATAATAAATACGTTGAATATTATGATTGTAAAAACTGGCAGGAATTAATGTCTCATATTACTGCGTTTGCATATATTTATTATGGACGAAAAGATAAAGATTCATATGTCAATTTAAAAATAGATCCTAATGATGGTTCTTATGAGTGGAAGTGTACTTTTATTGAACGATTAACAGCACAAAATGAGATAGAAGATATAGATTTTCGTATTTTACGCAGTCATCCTTTCTTCAAAATTGAAGCTGGTGAATATTGCGTTGTATATGGATATTTTTTGCTGGAACTTATCTATAAAGGAGTTTATTTTAAATTGAACGAATTAAATAATCAACTATCCCAAGAGGATAAGATTAAAGGTTTTAGAGCTTTTTATTGTGATCATTTTTCAGAAAAAACCTTATTGTATAATGTTCTTTTTGATGTTTATGCAAAAAAATATATTCAAAAATCAGGAGAAGAAATCAAAAACACTTACAAAATTGACGCTGAGCCAGATTACTATATTCGTAATGGCAACAAAATCTATTTATTTGAATCAAAAGATATTCTTATTCCATCAGATGCTAAAATTTCAAATGATTATATTAAAATTACAGCAGAATTAAAAAAACGTCTTTATTATGAAGAAAAAGGAGATGGAAGTATAAGTAAAAAAGCTATTCTCCAATTATTACATAACATTAAGAAATTATTAAAAAAGAACGCAGAGTGGGATTCATGCTATAAAGAAAATAGAGTCAAAATTTATCCCATTATTATCCTTCATGATAATATATATAATTGTCCAGGAATTAATGATTTGGTTAACCAGTGGTTTATTGGAGAATTAGAAAAGATAAAGGATGAATATGATATATCTCGGATAGAAAAAATTACAATTATCAATATAGATGTATTTATTGCATATCGAGATTTCCTAAAAAGTCCAGAAGGAGCTTTGGATAAACTTATAACTTCTTATCATTCTTATATTTCTAATGATATATTGAAGAAAGCTATTTCAGAAGAGGACGCTATAAAAAAATATAAAGATAGAATTAAATCCTTTGAGTATTATTTATCTACTCTATTTATTCCAGACTATAAAAAATTATTAATGATAGCAGGGAAAAAATATCTTGTAGAATAAATTGGGTCAATATGATTGTAAAATGTCCGAAGACTTATCTCTTGTCCTTCGGACATTCTATTATTATATATATTATCCCAATCGAACTTTTCCTCCGATTCCGGCGGTACTGCCTTTTTCCGTTGCGGCAAAGGCTCCCGTATTCGTCCAGACACTCCTTGAAAAGACTCTCCACCAGTTCGATGTTGCTTACTTCGGTGGTGAAAAAATCGAATATCTCGGTCTGCCGGATGTCGTATATCGATTTGACGTAAGTATCCGATAAAATACACATTGTAAAGCCATCCACTTTTTCGTTACTTTGCCAATAAAAAAACATGAAATGAATAATGAATAAAGAAGAAGTGAACTGCTCCTTCTGTTAGATGAACAAATGTCGGGATGGAGCCCCTAAGATTCATCAAGATATGTATCTTGATTGCTCCATTATGATGAAACTTAACCCACGAACAAAGTTTCAGACACAGCTCAATAGTGCTGCTGTCAAAGGCATAGACCATTTCATCCAAATCAAGTCTAAGTTTCTGTTCCTTATATGCTTCTTTTGCTTATCGTATCGGAGCTTGTGAAAGGTCTTGGTAGATACGCCAATCCTTTTTTTCATTCGCTTCAGCCAACGTGGATTTGGACATTATCTTGATACCAGAATGGTAAAGGTCAGAAGAACAGAGGTTAAGTGTAGTCTCTATATCTCAAAGACCAGGTCTGTCCGTGAACTGAGCAATGCTCATTACTATGAACTGGTCACGGCAAGTGAACTTGATAGCGTGCCTGTCACACTTATAGCGGTTGACGCACTTCTTAAATTCGTATGTGTTTATAAGAGACATAACCTGTGCAAATATTGTTTTTCCTTTGTTCATAGTTTGCAGAATTGGCTGTTTATACCTTCTTACAAAACTATGATTTCTAATCGAAAAATTTTATTTCCTTCGCAACTACTTGATTATTAATTAATATCGGCTGTTTTGGAGGATTTTTTCCGGACAGCAGTGATCTGAAATATGAAAAACACACATCTTTGATTTTGTGACAAAATCATAAATATCTATCCAGTTTAATTTGTCTGCCTCTTTTATCGCAGTACCTCCATTCATTTCTCTTTCCACACTTCTGACGGCCATTTACGTTCCGGTGCAAAGGTAATTACGGTATTTTACGCAGATACAAGGTCAAGCCGGTGGTTTTGTAGAAAATCTCCAGCCCTTCGGGTAGTATTTTATACAAAAACCTTGTATCTGCTAATACCTACCTTTTATAGCACCTGAAACGAAAACGACCGAAGTGAAAGAAAGACGCATAAAAAAAATGTCGGATATGCGAGAGGCAGATACCAAAGGTTGAAACTCAGCTCCCTCAGCTCTAGAATCCGCATAAAATTTTTAACTATTAAACTTGTGAGATATGAAAGGTACTGAATTATTCAAGGCTGCTATCCAAAATTACTTGGAGTATAGAGCAATGACAGACGATTTGTTTGCATCACGATACGCAAATCCGGCAAAGAACATTGACGATTGCATAACTTATATACTTAATGAAGTTCAGAAAAGCGGAATTAACGGATTTGATGATGATGAAATTTATTCTATGGCTATGCATTACTATGATGAAGATGATATTGAAATCGGAAAGCCTATCAGTTGTAAAGTAATGGTAAACCACCATGTTGAACTTACTGAAGAGGAAGAGCAGAACGCACGCAGAAAGGCTATTGAGCAATATCAGCAAATGGAACTCAACAAGTTACAGAACAGAGCAAAACAGAAATCATCTGCAACTCAGACAACCAATGTTCAACCCTCATTATTTGATTTTTGATTATGAAGCCGAAAACACGTATCCAGTCTGAAATTGTTACATTATCAAAAAGACTGAAAAGCATATCAGAGAAACAAAAGGCATACGCATACAAGCATTGTTTCAGCCATATTGCTCGTATGACGAGTAAGGGAATTGTAACTTGTACCGACTGTGGTCATTCTTGGAAGGGTGAAAATATCCATTCCTCAGACCATGCGGAATGTACTTGTCCCTATTGTGGAAGCAAATTGGAGGTAATGAAAACCCGTCAGAGAGTGTTTAAGGCTACAGAATATTTCTCTATCATTACAACCTGTAAAGGTTATCAGGTAATCCGTTTTTTTATAGTCAGAGCCAATAGAAAGGTTGGCTATCCAGCGAAATATGAAATCAATGAAATTGTGCAGCAGTGGATTGCCCCTAATGGTAGAGGTGAAATTATAGCACGTTTGCGGTGTATGTCCTCCATGTATTATGATTTGTGGAATGAACACAGCTGTATGGAACTGAGGTCAAATAGTAACCACTTTGCATACGATATTACTCCACAATGCATCTATCCACATATCAGAATTATGAAGAAAATCAGACGAAATGGCTTCAAGGAAAAGTTTTACAATATATCCCCCAATGCTTTTTTCAAGGCAATCCTATCTGATAACAAGATGGAAACATTACTTAAAGTCGGTCAGATAGAAATGTTCCGTCATTTCATTCGTTCAAATGCATATATAAATGAATATTGGGCAGCTTTAAAAATCTGTATCCGTAACGGTTATGAAATCACCAATCCATCTGAATGGTGTGATTATATCAGACTGCTGAAACACTTTGGTATGGACATTCAAAATTCCAAATACGTTTGTCCGAAAAATATTGTTTCCGAACATGACAAGTTGGTTAAAAGAAGGAATGATGAAATCAGACGAGAAGATAATGAACTCAAAAAGGCTCAAGCTATTGAAAATGAAAGGATATATAAGGAGCAAAAGGGTAAGTTCTTCGGTATTTCATTTACAGACGGCATAATTCAAGTACATGTTTTGAGCAGTGTTCATGATTTTATTGAGGAAGCTGAGATAATGCACCATTGTGTATTTTCAAATTCCTACTATCTGAAAGAAAATTCTTTGATACTATCGGCTACCATTGAAGGTAAACGCATTGAGACAATTGAGGTCTCATTAAAAACTTTAAAGGTCGTACAAAGTCGAGGTGTATGTAATAAAAACACCGAATACCATGAGCAAATAATAAACTTGGTAAATCAAAATATAGGAATGATACAGAAATGTCTGGTCGCTTAACAGATATATGAGATATGAAAACTACAGAAATAAATCAGAGTATAATCGGAAAAAGGTGTGAATGTATGTTCACCGGTATAATGGTAAAAGGTACTATTACTGAAATAGAAGAATGTAAGTATTCTGTGAACGTAAAAGTTGTCTTTGACTCCCCACAGCAGTGGGGAGATGATATTTATGAACACGATTGGACATGGGGAAGAAAATCCGATGAATTCGGACCTCTTAAATATCTCAAGATAATAGAATGAAGGTGGGCGGAAATTCCGCCCACTACTTTTTACAGTGAGCTTCAGGCGGCACAAAAAGTAGCAAAAATCCATTATATAGATTTTGTATTCCACGCTTTACCAAAAAGCTCAGAGCCACCGGGAGATAACTCTAGTACTTTATTTTGCTGAACAATCTTTTGTGTTTCATTTGAATAAGACTCTTGTTTGTCAAATGCAATAAATATTTGTTTTTCTGTAAAACTAGCATAAATTTTCATGATTTTTTCGATAGCTTCATCCTCAATGTTTTTTAATATGATAGAATCGTGAATTAATATAGGTAAAACAGTGTTATATAGTATTGACAAATCAAACATAATTAAACCACTATATCTGAATCCTGTTCCAACATCTGTTGGGGAATCATAAGAGTATTTAGAAGGCTGTAAAGTAATTAGAGGGGATTTCTTTTTTTTACCATAAATTATATCACAATAATATTCTATTTTTGAATTTACTATTTGCTGAATGCTCGTTAATACTTTCTGAAAAGTCTCGTTAAATAAGTTTTCTGCATCTCTTTTTTCTTTTTGATATTTAATTTTATTATCATATCCAGATGTACTATCAATAAGTTCTAGCATTTCTTTCTGCATATTTACAATGTTATGAACTGCTAATTTTGATGCATCTTGTTCTTTAATTACTGATTTTATAGAATCTAATAATATTTTCTCTTGATCGTCAAGAATCTTAAATCTTTCTCTTTCTCTTTTTATTTGAGAAACTAAGTCTTCTTCAATTATTTTACATATGTTATTATGGAAGTTATTGATTTTATTTATTTCTAAGATATTTGCTGTTGGAAAAAATTTTTTTAATTTGTGAATATCTATTATATTATCATCTTTTGTAGAATTTATATTTGTTTCATAACGTTTGATTTTATATGCTAATGATGATTTAGCTTCTTGAATATGGTATAACTGCTCTTTGATATTAAGAATTTGTTGTAATTGCTGTGTATTTAAATTAGTTGTATTAGTTGATAATTCAGATGTCAAAACGTCTATTTCTTGTCGTAATGAATCTATACGTTTATTGATTATTTCGGCATCTTTTTTATTTTTGGCAATTTTTATTAAGTTAAGATTTGTAGCCTTATTATATATTTTATTCCTTTCAGCTATGGATTTCCTATTTTGGTCTAAATCTGAGATTTCCTTATACAAATCAAAAAGTTTTACAAGTCTAATAATTGATAAATTAAAAGGTTCACCATTATATAATTGTAAAGGTTTTGATTCATTATAGTTTTCTTTTCCATAAATTCTAGTGAATTGCCCTAAAATTGTTCGAAAAGAACATTCATATAATGAAAGTTTGTATTGCTCTTGAAGAAGATCTCTATATTTATCAATATGCATTTCTTTTATTATGTTATATTCAAAATCTGTCTCAAAAACTGTTTGTGAATATTTAGTATTACGAACAAAATAAAATGTTTGTTCGCCAAATTGAAAACAAGCTCCTATTTCGTGATGGCCAATATATTTGATTGTATCACTTTTTTTTAGGTAATCATCTCCACCTAACATAAAATCTATAATAAGTAATATGGAGGTTTTACCTATGGAATTAGCTCCATATTTATCACCCAAAATAACATTTAGCCCACTTTTTAAATGTATTTTGGGATTTATGAATTTGTTGCAAAATATTTCTTTAATCATATTTCTTTATTGAATATTTTATTATCTTTTATGTATATCTTATTAATAGCATATAAACAGGTAACAGCACCTATAAATTCATCCAAATCCATATATTGAATAGCACGTTTAATTAAAATATCTAAACAAATTCCGTTTGCTGGAATTTGTTCGTACAATTTCAACATATGTCCTATAACACTATCTGGTACAGATGTAAATTTATTCGGGAAGTTTATCATATATTTCGCAATTTTGGACAAAAAATGAAACAATAATTTTAGAAATAACCATATTGCATGAAACTTTAGAAACGATCCAATTAGATATAGAATCAAAAATATCAACTTTATTCATATTTTGTTTTAAGCAATTTAAATAAGCTTGTCTTATAGACATTCCTACAAGCTCAAAACTAGAGTTTGATAATTTACATTGTTCCGCAATATGTTTCCTTATAAAGGTGTAATATAGACGAACATTGTTTTCTATCTCATTCTTTAATATAAAATAGTCACTTTCAATTTTATCGCATATATGTATTGCTTCATAAGAAAGAGTTAGGTCTTTTATATCATTATCGGTTATATTTGAAAGTCTATCAATAGTCTTAATTAGTTCATCTTCAATATTTAGGCTTGATATTATTTTTTTTACTTCAACCTTTTTATTTAATTTAATTTTTATATTGTATAATTTTAGATACTTCTCTTTAGTTTTATTTTGATCAAAATCCCAATGTTCATCTTTACAAAGTGCTATTTTATTCATTGGGGATTCAGAATTATCACCTAATAACGGTACATCAAATAATTCTTTCATATCCTCTTTGGTCGGACTATTGGGAAAAATATGAGCTATCTGGAAATTTTTATTAATTCTTTTTTCTCCATTGGAAATAAGATGCTTCCCGCATAAAGGACATAAATAATCTACTTCCTCTAAATAGAAAAGATCTTTCAAGTCCGTAGAACCTTTTCTTTTCTTACAATATTCTTTTATTTTTTGTTCAAATTCAATATCTGTCATAAATGGCTTAAGCTGAAATAAATTCTACTATCCTAAAATATAGTTTTCGTTTAGATAGGATGTTTATTAAATATTATCTACAAATATAATATCTTATTTTTAATATACATTTTTATTAATCTATTAATACCTATCTACAAATAAATATCACCTTAATATATTGTATTATTAATATGGAAACAAATATATTAAGATGATATTTATCTACTTAAACCATTCTTAGATTATTATATATTATAAATCGGACATTCTAACTTTAAATTAGAATGATTGCAAACTATTTTTTTATATGGGTAATAAGATTATGAAAGTTTTTCTTGTTTAAAATTAAGAAATTCTACAATTTTTACTTATTTTCTCCAGTGTCATTAAAATCAAACTCCACCACCTGAGAATGCTCCATATTATCCTCAAAAACAATCTTCAGACTTTGCTGTTCTGTAGATTGAGAGGTATAATATAAACGGAAGTCCCCTTTTTCTACTGGGTATCTGTCATTGGGAATGAATGGCTCACCGTCTTTTCCCATACGAAGTATGCCGTCGCCATCATACTGAAAATATCTGATTGTATATTGAGTTCCAGAATAGTCAGCCGGACAGGTTAAGGTACAGCGGATTTCAATCGTTTCCCCTTGGCTAAGCTCCTTAGGAACAGGCATAGTTTCTACATTAAAAGGAAATGATTTTGTGACATTAAGCTCATTGCTGCATGAATCCAATGTCATGCAGGCAATTATTATCACAAGAAGTGACTGTATATGTTTAATAGTTTTCATAATGTGTTATTACATTGATTTTGTTTGACAGATATTACATGATAATACGGATTCCTATCAATACTGAAGGTCTGAATAAATCCAGATCTGTTCCGAAAAGGAATGTTCCTTTGGCCTTTGCAAGAACCACTACATTGTCCGTAATGAATCCTTCCATAGATAATTGGGCGCCAGCACCATAAACAAATCTGTTCCTTGCTTCAAGGTATGCTCCATCAGGCAGCCATTTCTTGTTGTCATTTACTTCTTCATAACCGAGTGAAATACATGGTCCACCATAAACAAGGAAACTTTTTCCCGGACTTGAAACCAAGTGAAACATAAATCCACCTTCACCAATATAATCACGTACCGGTACTTTCAGTTCATTATAGTGATAGTTCTGCTGAAGATAATTTAGTCCAAAATGATAATAGTGATAGTTGCGGATATACCTTGTAAAATTAAGTCCGGCATTGAAATTACCGTCTCCAAATGTATTATGTTTCTGTAAAGGTACACCACCATAAAACTCAATTCCTTTTTGGTGTGGTAATAATCGTTGTGCCATTGTCGGTATGCTCAAACCGACAATGGCAATTATAATAACAAATATCCTTTTCATCAGAATTTCAGTTTAAGGTTGTCAATGTTTTTGGCTCTTATCAAATCTTCGTTCTCCATATAGAACGTCATCGTGCGACCACCGTTTCTTTCATAGAGAGTAACCTCTAAACGCTTGTCCTCTGGTAATGTAAATTGCTCGAGTGCAAAAATGCTTCTTTCTTCCCTATGACCTTTTATCCAGGTAATCTGATTGTATGCCCTTAATGGTTGGAGTATTCTTTCCTGAATAGTTGTACGTTTGGCAACCTTCTTATCCACTACCTTAAACGTAATGAAGTCCACATTATAAGGCATATCGGTTCTGTTCTTTATTTCGGTATGGAAATATAGAAGTCCATTATGGGTGTAAAGTCCGTTCAGTAAGAATTGCATACCAAACTGTTTTGCGCCAATATGTTTGAATTCTCTCTTGTCGTTCTGGTATATGGTTTTCATTATAAGTTTCACAAGTACGGGAGATTCATTTCCTAATTCCTTGAAATAGATATCAGCTTTATTAACAGGTAGATTGTTGTTTCCCGGATAAAGAAAATCCTTCATTTCTATACTCAGTTTTTCAGGCTCTTCCGCATATATTACATTGTATGAGTAGAAACTGCCATCATCACAGATAACGGAAAGATTGCATTCTGTTTCAAAGTTACGAACTGCAGCTTTTACTCGAAGTACATTTTCTGCATCATCAGCTTGTCCGGCAATAATGTTTGACGAGCCTAAATCCACATATCTTATAGGAGCCGGAAAAATTAGATGAACAGTCTTTTCAAAAGTTACTTCAAGTCCGTATGGGAGTACCACACGTCCCTGAGGTATGGTTCTGCTCATCCCCTGGAACAAGTCACCGTGTGATTTTACTTCTGTATCCTGTGCTGATATTGTCTGCAAACCGAATGCGACACATATAGCCGCAATTAAGAATCCTTTTTTCATATTTTCTGATTTTATTGTTTTACTTGGTAGGCATCAGCATAAGTCTGTGCCCGCTTTTGAATGTTACTTTGATTGTTCTGATTTTCTTGACCAGGTAGTTGGAAGTTCCCTGCATCAGTCCTCTTGCCGCATCAGATATTATCTGGTCTTTTGCCGATGATGAGAATGTAAAGCTTGTTCCTACTGAACCGCCTACGTTTGCACCAACTTCCTTCAGTGCATCCATTTCGTCAGATCCGGGAATGAATACCCCTTCCAGACCGTCCATGTCGTATGCAGTCAGTTTCACTGGATAGATATTTTCTCCTAGTTCTATGGTTGTAACATAAAGCATCATTCTGTTACCGGACAGTTTGCTTTTTGCTGTAAGGAGTGCATTTCTTGGAATGATGTTTTCACCGATACGTACCGATTCAAGCAGTCTGAGCTGCAGAGTCTCATTGTCTCTGATTGTGGTAGTTCTATCCACTTTACAGGCAATTGTATTTTTCTGTGAATTGTCTGTATTAGCTGTAGGTGTGATAAATGACATATTCCTTTCCTTGGAGTATTCTTCTGAGAACTCTTCGTCTGTCATTGGTTGAATCAATGAAGACACAACCGGTTTTGAAGCCGGAAGCACCTCCATTGATTGGCCATTGAATGTCGAACTTATATGGCTTTTATTGGTTGTATCACTGACAGATGTCTGTGTATTCATATTTGTTGGCAGATACTTTGAAGCCATCTGATAGGATTTTTCAAGTAGTTCCAACTGTTTTTCTTCCTCTGATTGGCTTTCTTCTATATCTTTTAGTTCCTGACGAAGATACTCCAGTTCCTCGCGCATCTGTTCCTTTTCGTAGTCATAATCATTTTCATAGAAATTGGAAACAGCTTGTGAAGCCGCCTGGTACTCACGTACGGAACGGTCTATATGACTGCTACTTTCATTATTGTTATTTACAGTAGTATTACTTTTATTGCTGTTTTCTGTTTCAGGTTCATTGGTGTTTTCAGAACTATACATTTCAGCTAATGTTCCGATAGCTCTTTCCCTGTCTTTATTTTTCTTTTCATCAGAACTGAATTCGTATGCCTTTTGCTTATCGTCTGTCAGTTTGTTGTCCGTAGCCTGAGGTATATTTACGTTCAGTCCGGACTGTAACGCTTCCTTTTCCTTGTCTGCGTCTGTTGGCGCAAATATCAGATACATTGAAGCCAGAAAGAGGATACCAAGACCTCCGAAGACAAGAGCTTTCTTTGTCTTCTCCTTTTTCATAAGGTCAGTTCCTTTGCTTTTGTCACTGCTCATAATCTTGATTGTTTAATGGTTGGTTATTGTTATTCATAAGTTCAGGCATGTCAAGAGTATCTTCAGATATTGAGCCGTCAAACATTTCCATAAAGTCTTGTTGTTCATTTTGTCTGTCCTTTATAAAAAAGCCCATTATCATCCATAGCGATGCAAGAAAATAAAGCAGACACATGATTATGAGCACCCGTTTTCTCTGTTTGGGAGAAAGAGCTTCACATCTTTCTTTTATAGTTTCCTTAATACCTTTTAGTATATTTCCCATGCTTTTATTTGTTTATGGTTTGTAAATCCCGGTTTTCCAATACTACGAACTTCTCAATAGTAAATCCCTGGGGATTGTTGTCTGAACGTACAGAGTTGACAAGATTACATTCAGTTACCAATGATCTTATGGTAGTATTGCTACTTCTGACGATATACTGTTTGGCAAATGTCACTACCTTGTAAGGATGTGAATCAAAATTGCAGCTTATAGAATCTATCTCTATGCGCTGATGGATATTTCCGGAAATGATTCTGTTGTAATATCCTTTCTCAGCCAAATCCTTGTAATAATCATAAGAAGTCTTGTCGGTTAGCATAAAGGCACGTTTCATATTGCTTTCTATGGCATCTTTGTCCGGAGCCAGTGTAAAGAATAGTTCATGAAACCTTCTTACGTGTTCTCTTGCTTCAACCGGACGGTTGGCTGCTGCATCCTGTGCCAATGCCAGTATAAGCGATTTACCGTTATCAAGTACATATATCTTCTCTCTTTGTTCCCTTGCAAATGAGAAGGAGGCAAATATGGCAATGGCGGAAATTAGCAGACAAAGTCCTGCAAATACCATTACATACAGCCGTATATGCTTGAATGAAGTCTCGATATTTTTCAATGACTTAAATTCCATAATCAGAAATATTTATATTGTATCATTACTTTATAAGTGTTCCTTTTATTCTTCCGGCAATGTTTCCCACGGCTGCACCTGATGCCGCAGCAACACCTTTGCCACCTGATATCGCACCTTTGCCTGCACCTTTTGATGTATCGTTGATATTCTTACCATAGTTGCCAACACCGCCACCGGCTTCGACAATCCATCCGGATACGGTTGGAACGGTAAAGAATCCAATGATTCCAATAAGTAGAAATACGATATATACTGTATTGTTCAGGTCGGGTACGAATGTTGGATCACTGAGTGCTTCAATATCCTGCTGCATCATAAGAATCTGTATTTTGGTAAGCATTGCCGAGAAAATATCTGAAACCGGGAGCCACAGATACACTGAAATGTATCTACTGAACCATATTGCCAGTGAACCTTGTAATCCGTCCCATGTGGCAAAGGCAAATACTATTGGTCCAAGTATTGATAGTACGACCAGAAAGAAAGTTCGTATCGTATCAATGATTAGTCCGGCAGCTTCAAATATCATTTCAAGCAAGGAACGGAATCCGTCCGATATTGCTCTTTTGGTGTTGTACATAGCCCTATCATAATACATACCAGTCATAGTAGCCAAATCCGAAGGAGACCAGCCAAGGTCATCAAGCTTTCTGTCAAATTCTTCATTGGATACTAAATATGCAGTTTCAGGGTTACGCATCAGTGCCTCATATTCCAACTTGTCACGTTCTTCCTTATATTTCTGCAGGTCGAAAGTTTGTGATTCAACAATGGAATGGCATCCCTGAGCTATAGGTGATAACAGTCCGTTGATTGTTCCAAGTACAATAGTCGGAAAGAAAAGAATACAGAGTCCCAGTGCAAACGGTCTAAGCAAAGGGAATACGTCTATCGGTTCTGCACGTGCCAGGCTTGACCATATCCGCATGGCTATATAGAAAAGAGCACCAAGTCCGGCAAGCCCTTTTGCCACTCCGGCCATATCAGCGCAAAGTGGCATCATTTCATTATAGAGATCTCTCAGAATCTCGTGAAGATTACTTACATCCATAGTAAAGTCAGGTTAGTTTTACCAATATCTTTCCGATGCAGTACCATATAGTGATAGCACTCTTTCTGTATCTCCGGCTTTCAAGGCCCTCAAATAGCTTACGGAAATGTTCTTGTTTGTATAATAGTTTACGAGTCCCTTATATTCTTTCACGTCACGATATACACGGTCTATCACATCCATTCTTTCCTTGTCTGTCATGGAAAGTGAGGTCACGTTCACTACATCTTTAAGTTCTTTCAGACACTCGCTGCTTTCTTCAAGTAACCTGGCATAACCGAAGGCTATGGCATCCAGCTCCTTTGGAGTAAAGTTCTTGTCACTTAACATTTTCTTGTATGAGTTGACATAAATCCCGGATATATCCGAAACCATTAGGATAGTCTCTTTTACCTTATATGCATCCGATACAAGAGTCTTTACTTTTTGCAAGGCATCATAATATTCTTTGCCTTGTCTGTAAATTTTCTCCACTTCACGGAAATTGTTCAGTGTATTGTTTACCGTCTTGGATGCAGTGGCAATCTCTTTAACGGTGTTGGCTATGTTTCCGGCAAAATTGGTAGGATCTGTAACGACCCATTGTGCATAAATTTCATGTCCTGACAACAATAAAGTCAAAGCCATGATGATAAGTCTTGATTTCATAATTCCATTGTATTAAGTTTGACTTGATTCTTCTTTCCTGATTATCTCACGTTTCTGTTCGGCAAGCTGACGGATAGCCGTTTCTATATCACCGTTCAGTTGTTCCACTTTGTCCATTACTTCCATCTTCTCTCTTTCCTCTGTTGTATAAGCCAGGTTCTCTTCCATGCTAACTTCTGTGGCATATACGGCAGACTGTGTTCCGCCGAGTCCTATCCATACTTCCTTGTATTTTCTTTTCGGATCCAAATCCTGATTGATGGAAAGAATCTGTGAACGTTCCTTTTCCGTAAGTCCAAGAATATTCTGGATGATGTCGAACTTGTTCATGTACTTTCGCTGGTCAAGCAGAATCTTGCAGTCGGAGTTGTTGATGATACTTTCCTTGACGATAGGACTCTGAATAATGTCGTCCACTTCCTGAGTGACAACAATGGCTTCACCAAAGAACTTTCTTACTGTTTTGTAAAGATATTTTATATAATAGGCCATATTAGCTGAAGCAATAGCCTTCCATGCTTCTTCTATGAGAATCATCTTTCTGATACCTTTTAACCGGCGCATCTTGTTGATGAAACTTTCCATGATAATGATGGTCACAACGGGGAATAGGTCTTTGTTGTCCTTTATGGCATCAATTTCAAAGACAATGAATCTCTTGCTAAGAAGGTCAATATTCTGTTGTGAGTTCAACAGGAAGTCATATCTTCCGCCACGATAATATGGAGTGAGTGTAGTCAGCAGATTGTCTATATTGAAATCATCTTTTGATACCTTAATATCTCTGCTTTGTAATTCAACCCGATATACGTCACGCAGATATTCATAGAAGGTGTTGAAACACGGAATCAGTTTCTCGTCTTTCTGTATCATCCTTATATAATTATGTATGGCTGTTCCGAGTTCATTGGATTCGGTCTTTTCTATATACTTGTCTTCACCCTTCCATAATGTCAGAATCAGTGCACATATACTTTCTTCCTTTTCAATATCGAAAACCTTGTCGTCTGTATAGAAGGGATTAAAGGAGATTGGATTCTCTTCCGTATAAGTAAAGTAAATACCGTCATTCCCTTTGGTGTTGTTCTGTATAAGTGAACAGAGCCCTTGATAAGAGTTTCCTGTATCTACCAACAAAACATGTGTTCCCTGCTCATAGTATTGTCTTATCATATGATTGGTAAAGAAACTCTTTCCGCTTCCTGACGGACCCAGGATAAACTTGTTTCTGTTGGTTGTTATTCCTTTCTTCATGGGAAGGTCTGAAATGTCAAGATGCAAAGGCTTTCCGGACATACGGTCAGCCATCTTGATACCAAATGGTGAAAGTGAATCCTTGTAGTTCGTTTCAGCAGTGAAGAAACATAGTGCAGGTTCAATGAAAGTATAGAAACTTTCCTCTGATGGGAAATCTGCAGCATTACCCGGCATGGCAGCCCAATAGAGAGTTGCCGTATCAATAGTATTATGGCGCGGCTTGCATTCCATCATAGCCAAGGCCGAACCGACATCATTCTTGATATGCTTCAGCTGTTCACGGTCGTCACTCCATGCCAATACATTGAAATGTGCACGTATGGAAGTCAGTCCTTTTGAATGTGCAGTATTCATATATTCTTCCAACCATTCCTTGTTTATCTGATTGGCACGGCTGTATCTTGAAAGAGAGTGCATATTTCTGGCCTGACGTTCAAACTTCTTCAGGTTTTCCGCACTGTCATCAATGAAAATATATTGGTTGTATATATGGTCGCATGAAAGCAATAATCCAACGGGAGCAGCAAAAGATAGTCTGCAGTCACTTCTGTCTGTAGAAAGCCTTTCATGTCTGTAGTCAGTTACTACATGAGCCGGAAGGTCGTCCGTATCAGATAAAGTGTGCAGACAAAGAATCTTGTCACCGATACGCACTTCATCAGCTCCCAAACGTATATCTTCCAAAGAAGCATGGTTGCTTTCTGAAAGTGAAAAGTATCTGTCCAGGAGTCCCGGTTTCTCACTTGTCCCGGCTATTTCATCAGCATCGAACCGTTTGAGAGTGAAGAATCCGGATGAGTTCATTATTCTTTCAAACTGATCTACCGCTTCAAGAAAAGCATTGACTCCTTCTTTGTCTGTAATTTCTTTTGGCAGAATGTTTCCCCTGCATAGAGTGGAGAAATTACTCTGCTGCATCATCTTCTGTTTGTTGGTTTTTGTGATGAAGAGATATACCGAATGATTCAGAAAAGGTCTTTCATTAAAATGCTTTTCATAGGCTCTGCCAAGAAATGAAATATCTTCCTTTCGCAGTTCCGATTCATACCTTTCCATGATAAACCAGTCCTGTTTGTGTACAATAGTATAATTAGGCAGCACTTTTATTGACTTGTACCATGTGGAGTGCATTGCCTCATATTCATCTGAGGTGATGGTAAAAAGTTCAGGAAGTTCCATTTCAAAGGCTACCGTAATATCGGCATCCTTTGAAATGATACATCCGTTCTCTATGGCTAAAAGCGGAAACTTCTGTTCAAGTGTGGACATTTTGCTAATGTTTCTCATATCGTCTGTTGTTTAGGAATATATGAAACACCGTCTTACGGTTAATAAGGTATCTGGGATGGCCACGGACAGCACCTCTTTTCATAAGTCCGTGTTCACCGTATTTGCTGTTCATGGAGAAAGTTTGCCACACAACAACTGTGGCACCCAATACTCCCATGACAAGACAGAGAACCTGGTCCACATTACAGAGGTAAAGTATGACTGTAACCAAAAATACAGCCAGCAGTCCTCCTGCAAAGATGAAAAGGTATTGTGCTTTCAGTCCTTTGAATTCCACTGACCTCCCGATTCCCTTGTTTATTTCCCATCCGGCCATAATTACAGGAAGAATGAACGTAATATGGTTGCAGCCACAATCAGGAAGATACATGCACCGAACCATGATGCCGCAGTCTTTGATGTGTCCGGATCACCTGAACTGAACTTGTTATACACCTTTACACCTCCAATCAGTCCTACAACTGCACCAATGGCATAGATAAGTTTGGTAGCCGGATCAAAATAAGATGTAATCATCTGTGTTGCTTCCTGTATTCCGGCAAGTCCATTACCTTGAGCTCTTGTCTGCTGGACAAGCATACATGCTATGAGCAGTGTAATAATCATTTTATTCTTCATACAAATACCGTTTAAAGGGTTTATAAAAAATCTTCCAGTGAAATCTCTTCCGGTTTGTTTTTCTTTTTACGTGCCGGCTTTGGGGATTTGAGTTCTTCCTCTTCTATCATGCGCATGAGCTCCAGGTTTCTCTTCTCTGCCTTTGCTTCATTCTCTTTCAGCAGTTTCAGGAAATCACTGCCATTCAGTTTTGATATGGTTTCAGAAACTTCTGCCTTTTCTTCTTCCTCAATAGAATCATTGCTACCAACTTTTTTAAGCAAGGATATTTCCTTACTAATCAGTTCTGTTCCATTAAGTCGGATATCATCTTTTGTAACTTCGAAAAGTTCTTCCAATTCAACTTCTTCCTCGTCAACTTCGTCAATATCAGGAAAGAACTCGTTTTCCTCGCCCGTAAAATTATCGCTATTATCTACATCTTTTACGGGAGCAGGATTATTGGGTAAAACTGTAGAATATTGGGTAATATCTGTTTTTGTCCTGCCTATAACGGAAGAGGTGTTTCCTTCTTTTTGGGGAGGTTTCTTCTCACGGATAGAATCCGTATTTTCATTCTTTCCGGTATGCAAGAATAGCCACAGAAAAATAGCAGCTGTTCCCATAAGCACAATGGAAAGTATTAAAGTCAATATTACATCCATAATTGTTTACATATTTGGTATGGTATGTTTTCTTATATTCTTGGCTGTGGCATCATTGATAAGTGAGCGGTAGTTGTTCAGATGGTCAAGCAGAATATTCTCTACGAAGGATGAAAGGCTTACACGACTGTTTGTGTCATGTAATATGTCTTTCAGTATATCCAGTGTTATACGATTTAGCGGAAAAGAGGTTCTCTTGTCGAATGGACGACTTACCAGGAATCTGTTCCTGTATTCTTCCATGTCAGACGGATCATTCCTTTCTACCGACTTTTTCTTGTTGGTTGTCGACTTTTCCGGTTTCTTGTTTTCAGTTGATTCAGTTTCCTCCTGTGTCGTTGTTTTCTCGGCAGGTTTTGGATCAAAGTCATCAAGAGAAAATTCCTTGTCCATTTCCTTATAATTTCCTTCGGCCATCTGCTTTATTCTGGCTTCTAAAATTCCTTTGTTATTGTTCATACGCTTTCAGTGATAAGATTTCTATTAGTTCATTGGCAAGTTCTTCAATATTACTTCCGGCAAGCTGGTCTTTTTCGGGAGCCATATAGGTGGAACGGAATACACCTCCGGTATTCATCGACAGTTCACGGCTGAACTTTACAGATCTTGGCAAACGGGTTTGGAGCAGCCCAAGTCCGTATTCCTCGATTTCCTTGTCATAGCTTTCCATTATCCTCGTATTGACTCTCCGGTCCACCTTATTCCACATCATGAATATCTGCTTTATCCTGCTTCCACTTAACATTACACCCATATCACGGATTGTAATGGCGTATGCCATGCACGAAGCTATTGACTGGAGATCTGCTTCTATAGGTGAAATGATATAGTCCATTTCAAGGGCAAGTGAAAGAAGGTCGGAACTGTCTGAACGTCCCGGCAAATCATAGATTACAACAGAAATTTCCTCTTCCGGGTGCTCTGCTATGTATGCTTCTGCTGCCTTTATGGCTTCCTGAGGTTTGGCTTTCAGTACACGGTATGAACGCTTTCCTGTTTTCCTGATATATGCCTTCAATTTCTCCTGCAGAGCTGTACTTTCCTCAACAGCTTTTTTATCCCTTTCTCTAAGTCTGTAGAAACTGTGCTGTGCATAGTCACAGTCCATTATCAGCAGTTTGATATTCTTCTCATAGTAGAGAAAGCTTGCAAGCACTTCGGCAATGGTACTTTTCCCGATGCCCCCTTTCTGGGAGCCGAATCCTACACGTATGTGTGTAGTTGCATTTGTTTCTGTTTTCATATCTGTAAATATTTATATGGTTGGTAACATATTCATTTCTGTATTTCCATTTGTATGTATATCTGCATATCCACATTTATATATTTGTACATATCTGCATAAGTGTGTAAGTATGTATGTTTCCACACATCTGCAAATGTGTGTATGTGCGTAATTTTATGCACTTGTTCAGTGCGTGCAGATACTTACAACTGCAAATAAACATCTAAAAAACACAGGCTGGCGCACTTTGGAGAATACCGGGTAATATTGTGGAAAATTGCGTACAGCTTCAATGTAAGCTGTTGATAATAAACAGACTAACTTTGTAGCGAAGCAGAGTATGACTGAAAGGAATACTATCTCTGTTTTTTTATAACCTTTGGCAAGATGTGTTTTTGTCCGACAAACCGAAATTTGTCCGCCAAAAACTCTTGCCCCTGAAAAGGGGAAGATACTTGCTCCAAAGTCGCAAGTTGAATGCTAAAAATAAAGATTATGCATAAGGAATCCGCTACACCGTCTTACAGATATTATGTAAGGTTGAATGAAAAAGAGAATGCCGATTTTATCAGTCTGTATGAACGTTCCGGTGCCAGAACCAAGTCTGATTTTATTCGTGCACGCCTGTTTTCTCATACATTCAAGGTGATTACAACCGATAAATCCACTGTGGATTTTTACAACAGACTGACAGAAGTGAACGCGCAGATCCGAAAAATCGGACTGTTATATAATCAGACTGTACGAGCTATAAACAGCTATCATTCTGCTAAAGTGGCACATACATTATTGGAGAAACTGAATGATAATACAGCAGAGTTGCAAGGGCTTCTTGAAACTTCAATAAGTCTTGCAGACGAGATTAGAAGCAAATGGTTGCAAAAATAAGTTCTACATCTAATCTTGGAGGGGCACTTGGTTATAACTTCCATAAAGTGGAAGCTGGAGAGGCAAAAGTTTTGCTCGTCTCAGGCATGAGTGTTGACAATAATGGCAACACCGATATGAACCGTGCCCTTGAGGATATGCAAAGGTTGCTTCCTTCATTCATGAGGACAAAGAAAACCGTATTTCATGCTTCTCTGAATCCGCATCCGGACGACAAACTGAGCGATGAAGAATTACGTGATATTGCCGCATATTATATGGAGAAGATGGGATACGGCAGTCAGCCTTTTATCGTTTTCAAGCATAGTGATATTGAACGGGAACATATACACATAGTTTCTCTTCGCGTGGATTCAAATGGACGGAAGATAAATGACAGCCACGAGTTCAGACGAAGCGATAAGGTCCGTAAAGAGATTGAAAGGAAATGGAATCTGAATACTTGTAAAAAACAGAATATTCCAGATAGGGAGCAACTACAAAAGGCAGATATAGACAATATAAGGAAACAGATTGCAGGAAATGTTTCTGCTATATTGAAGAAATACAGTTTCCAGTCTGTAGGAGAATTGAATGCTGTGCTTTCTGCCTATAACATAATGGCAGAAGAAGTAAAGAAGGAACATAACGGAATACAATATAATGGTATGGTGTATTCTGTTACAAATTCAGAGGGCAGAAAACTCACTGTTCCTATAGATGCTGCAAAACTTGGCCGCAAATATGGATATAATGCTATCCATAATCATATTACACGTTCAAAGAAAGAATTTAAGAAGGTACAGCCGGATTTAAGAAACAAGGTACGTAAAGCTATGATGATGAATCCTGACAGAAAGGAGTTTGTTGAAATGCTTAAAGCTGAAGGTATAGATGTGGTGTTTCGTGAAAATAATGCCGGAAGAATCTATGGTATTAACTTTATTGACCATGAAAGCGGTATTGTAGCCAATGGCTCACGACTTGGAAAAGGATATGCAGCATCAGTATTCAACGAATACTTCAATGGAAATGGAGACAATCCGTTCCTTACTGCTTTACCTCAGGATGCGCAGGTTAATCAGATTATAGAATCAGATACACCAGGTGATGATATGATTGCAGAAATGACAGGTTCACTGCTTGATGGTATATCGCATGGTATTGATTACAGGGAACTTGCGTTCCAACGCAAAATGAGAAGATTATATTCAGGTAAATTAAAACGAAAAAAATAAAGTTATGTCACAGGAAGATGATTTGAGAGGATTGGCAAAGGTTATAGACTTTATGCGTGCCATATCCATATTATTTGTATTGATACACTGTTATTGGTTCTGCTATGAATCATTCCGTGAATGGAATATTACTATAGGTGTTGTGGACAGAATACTGATGAACTTTCAGAAGAACACTGGATTGTTCTCTTCATTGCTATGGACCAAACTGTTTGCTGTTTTGTTCTTAGGCTTGTCATGTCTTGGTACACGTGGCGTGAAGGACGAGAAAATTACATGGAGAAACATCGTAATACTTCTTGTCGTTGGTTTCATCACTTTCTTTCTTAACTGGATGCTTTTAGCTATTCCGAAAGTAGGGGCAATATTTTATATGAGTTCTCTTGCTATCGGTTATATATGTTTGCTCATGGGTGGAACATGGATGAGCAGACTGCTGAAAAATAATCTTATGGATGATGTTTTCAATGTCGAGAATGAAAGTTTCATGCAGGAAACAAGACTAATGGAAAACGAATATTCAGTAAATCTTCCGACACGTTTCTACTATCAGAAGAAATGGAACAATGGTTGGATTAATGTCGTGAATCCTTTCCGAGCAACCATAGTATTGGGTACACCCGGTTCAGGAAAGTCGTATGCAGTGGTAAACAACTTCATCAAACAGCAGATTGAGAAGTCTTTTGCTATGTATATATACGATTATAAGTTTCCGGATTTGTCGGAAATAGCTTACAATCATCTTCTTAAATATGCCGACCGTTACGAGGTAAAACCAACATTCTATGTAATCAACTTTGATGATCCAAGAAGAAGTCACCGGTGTAATCCTATCAATCCCAACTTCATGACTGACATATCTGATGCATACGAATCTGCCTATACCATTATGTTGAACCTTAACCGAAGCTGGATTCAGAAGCAGGGAGATTTCTTTGTTGAGTCGCCAATAATTTTGCTTGCAGCTATAATCTGGTATTTAAAGTGCGCCCATAAGGCGGTGTAATAAATATCTATTTAGCAATAGATTAGGTTAG
>ENA-OPBW01000269-OPBW01000269.1-human-gut-metagenome-genome-assembly--contig:-NODE-269-length-45411-cov-4.661699_pt1 | contig 45411 bp, 34 predicted proteins | sample MGYA00241070_ERZ501456 | MGnify/ENA primary metagenome ERZ501456 (study PRJEB25962, sample SAMEA2042624) | human gut metagenome | biome: human gut; feature: human-associated habitat; material: faeces...
AGCTATGCTCGACAAATTCGCATAAAATGTATAAATATTCCTGAAATATGACTAATGCGACAGCCCCCTTTTATTATTTGCGCATTGAACGCTCCTTGCGAAACTCTTTTGAATGTTTCACGTGAAACATTATTACATTACTCTTTCAATTCTTCCATTGTCGAATCGAATTTTTCCAGAAGTTCTCTTACATCCATCTTATTTACCAATGAATGATTTCCTTTAGAATCTATAACAAGGTAGAAGTTTGTATCGTAAGAATAATAATCTACAGTTACATTGGTTCCGCCTTCTTTATAGAAATTAACAGACAGATCGGGTTCTCCGGAAGGCTGAGCATTTTCATCCTGACTCTGCCAGATCATAGCTGTGATCAGATTATAAAAACTATTAAAGTCTGTAGTTTCTATTTCCTTGTCATTGATCAGATATTTTGTCTCTTCCGTTGTTTCTCCGTCCTCGTCTTCACTTTCCACAGTTTCTTTAGACGCCACATATGTCTCGCCATTTCTTGTAAAAGTTACAGTGTCAAGATCCGCAAAGGAATAATCTGCTACTTTTGTACTGAGAAAATCTGCTTTCTTCATATCTGTAATATTCTGGATTGTAGAACTCCCTATCGTATATATACAGGAATTATCTTGGAGTTTTCCGTAATAATAGTTTCCATCCTCTGTCTGGCTGCCTACCAGCATGACCATCTGTTTATCCACAGTTACTGTAGAATCTTCCTCTGTGTCATCCTTGGTGGAATCATCTGCTGTTTCTTCTGCGCTGTCATCACTGCTTTCTGTATTGGAGCCATCCGCTTCTTCCTCCTGCTGATAATCCACTGTGATCACAGTAGGATTCTCAAGTCCATAGGCACCCAGATTGTTTAGGTCGTAAGTAACATAATCCGTCCATGCCAAAGCGGAAAAGTTTCCGGTATAAGTGGATACTAAAGAACTATCTGCAGGAACACTGCTTCCATCTGTATCTTCAAAAGTCCATCCGGTTTCGGAACCGCTGTCCTGAAACAGTTTTGCAGTTCCTTCCGGTTTTTGGATCGTTATACTGGTTATAGTGCTTCCTGTAATACTTGGAATGTCTTCTTTTTCCGCGATATCACTTAAATCAAACTCCAAATTTGTCTTCAGAGTGGTGTCTACCAGATAAATCTTACTTGTATCTCCATTCATGCTCATATAGCACCCGGAAACCGCATCATTAGTGGCTCCCAGGGCCAGTTCTGTTTCCTTACCATCAGTATCCGTAACTGTAGCAGTCACTTCGGGATTTTCCAGACCGAAATCTGCTAAATTATCCGGATCCTCAATAGTCCGCATAGAAGATACGGAAGTAAGGGAAGATACTTTATCAAGAATCGCCGATTCACTGAGAGGAAACTTATCATCTTCCACATAACTCCACTTATCATCCCCATGAGAAAAATCAAAGGTATTTTCTCCGGAAACAATCTGAATATTACTGATATCATCTGCATCAATCTCAAATACCGTTTCCGCAGCATCCTCTTCCTCTGTATCTTCCTCATCAAGGTTTAGATATCTGAGCAGAAAATATGCTCCAAGCAAAAGAACTAATATAATAATTCCAACAATTAAACCCTTTTTGTTCTTCATATTACTGTTTTCTCCTCTTCATCCAGATTCCGAAACCAATAAGTAAAATACAAACCGGTATTACTGCCGTTACAAAAATACTCCAGAAGTTTACATCTGCTGCCGAAATTGTCAGCATTGATGTATCCAGACTCTTGCTTGGGATAGAGATGGTATTTGTATTATCAGCCTCGGACTGGCATAACCAGGACAAGGAGGATGATAAAAGCTCATAGTTTGTTCCGGATACATAACTATCAATCGTATCGTCAAAAATACTGCTGGAAGCGTAATAAACAATCTGGGTCTGAGCGTCGTCTCCCACATCTTCTGTAATAGAAACTCCCAGATCAAAAGGACCGTCGATATCCGAGTCTTCCTTTTCCATGGTCTGCATATTTTCCAGATCTGTCTTGGAATATGCGCTGTCAGAGGTTGTAAGGATACTCTGTATATCAAGAGAATCTCTGATATTATCCAGAGTTTCAATTCCCTGAGCCAGAGGCATAAGCACGTATCTGCTTTGGGAAGACAGATTAGATGTCACATCATTACTTTCAATATTTGGAAGCAGGTAGTATGGATTCTGGGAAATATAATGAGCGGTGTCGCCCTCCATTACAATGCCATCTACCGGACGTACTCCGTAATTTTCCAGGACAGACTCAAAATTAGGCATCTCTTCATCTGTATAATTGGAAATGATCAGCGCCTTTCCGCCGTTTTCCAGATACTCAATGATCTTATTAGCTTCTTCCTCAGACAGATCTGTAGACGGAGCAAAAATAAACAGACAGGACGCATCCTCCGGAACACGATCCTGAGTCAGCAGATTCAGAGACTGGATCTCAATATTTGCCTTCTGTATTGTCTCTGTCATAGCAGTGCCCATTGAAGCTTCATTATGTCCTTCCAGAGTATACAGGACCGGCATATTATCAGAAATCACATAATTAATAGCACTTGTAAGCTGACCTTCGCCATCGAAAGCCGTTGTCTCCTGTGTATAAGTCTGGTAATTGATACTTGTCTCGTACATATCGCTGTAGTTTACTACCCTGCTTTTATCTCCGCATACTACAATAATGCTGTTATTGCTAACGGAGTCTGATGTATACTGCTGGGTAAAGGTGGGATAAACAGCCGGATCTTTCTGCTATTCGGTCTGATTTTAATACCAAGCTCAATCAGCTTTTCCTTATATCTTTCCAAAAGCCGCTGGATATCTGTGCTTTCCGTTCCATCCTGAGCAATATAATACAGGTCTACATCTTTATCCAGATCATCCAGCAGCTCTTTCGTCTGATCCCCGATAGTATACAGTTTCTCACTGCTGAGATCAATTTCTCTGAAGCTGGAGGGCAGTTCCTGGATAACCAGATTTAACACCACCACTATGGCGATCACGATCGCCATTACGCCGATACTGTATGATCCATGTCTAAGAATCTTTTTATTTTCCAGTCTCTTTTCTTTAATATTACTAATAATATTCTTAATATTTATTTTTTCTTTCAATTTTTTAAAACTGAATTTCTTTTTTGGCTGATTCATATCTGCATCTCCTTTCCAAATTTAGCTCCAACGCCGTTTTTGTATACACTGAATGGTAAGAAAAACAAAAATGCAGATAACCGATAACATATAAATGATCCCTGACACATCTAAGATACCGCCTACAAAACTGTCAAAATGATTAGCAATAGATAGCAGATCCAGCAATTTTTGGATCAGTCCTTCATAGAGAGCAGACTTTACAATGTACAGTACAACATTCACGGCGATCAGTACGATCCCCAGGACAGAGGATAAGATCATATCCTTTGTCATCTGATATACCACCAGGGCGATCAATACTGAAATTACCAGAAAAGTCATAAAGGAAGCGCTGGACGTACTGGAAAAGAAACTGGAAATCCCATCCATTACATAGCTGCAGAACAAAACGGCAAAGGTGATCACCGCCGCAATAATCTGGCTCTCTGTTATAGAGGAAAGGAAAAGTCCTACAGCGATCTGCGCGCATCCCAAAAGGAAAAATCCAAAAACCGCCGTATAAGTAGTAGTATAGGAAACGGTTCCGTATCTTCCCATGATCAAAGGGTAAAACCCAGCGATTACTACAGGTATCAGGTAGATGGTTATCATACTGAGATATTTTCCCATTACGGTCTTCCACACCGGTACGGGAGCTGTAAGCAGCAGCTGATCTGTTTTATTTTTCTTTTCTTCTGAAAGTATCCGCATAGTAAGTATGGGAGTAATGATCAGAAAGAGAAAGGTCACCGCGCTTAAAGTAGCGCCGAAATCCGGGCTTGCATACTGGAGATTGTAAGCAGTAAAATAAATACCCAGGATCAGCAGGATAAAAGCGATAAATACATATCCGATCATAGAAGTAAGGTAACTTCTTAACTCTTTTTTATAGACTGCCAGCATAATTATTCTTCTCCCTCCTCTTCAATCTCGTCTTCAAAAATTTCCTCTTCTGCCGGACGTCCTTCCGGGTTCCTGTCATCTGTCAGTTTCAGGAAGACTTCTTCCAGAGACATATTGGAGGACTGCATTTTCAAAATAGGACACTTTGCTTCCGCAAGAGCAAAGAAAATATTTTCTCTCATATCCACATCACCGGAAATTTTTATCGTGAAATCGCAGGCTCCGGGAACAATAGAATTATGGTAAACCACATCTTCAATATTTTCCACCAGATCCAGGGCCTTTCTGATCTCGCTTTCTTTTCCTTTTACTGTCATTTCCTTGTGCAGAGGGCCTTCTTTCCATTTCTTCAGGTTGCCAATCATGCAGAGCCAGGCCGCATGCTGGGTTTGCTGGAAGTTGAGCACATAGTCGTTGGGTTCGATGGGCTCCAGACAGAATATCTCAATCAGCGCGCCGGTTTCCTTGCGGAAGTGCAGACGTGCCTGAATGACTTTCGTGTTGTTGAAAATCATGAGAGTACCGGGCTCCAGGTAGTCCGGAAGGGAGGTGAAATGTGTTTCACTGATTTGTCCATGCTGATACACCAGCAACTTGGACTGGTCGCGGACCGGCAGCGGAAATTTAGCGATGCGTTCATCCGGTAGCGGATAGTTGTAGTCGCTAATCTTTATATGTTTTGTTTCTTCCATGTCGTTTATTTTTTTGCAAAAGTACAACAAATAGCAGAATCCTCCTAACATAATAATTTTTTCGTGGACTTCCTTTTGCAGACTGCTGAATAATTTCCATATTCCGTGGAAAGTCGTTACATTTGTGAGTGTAATAAATTGAAGACAGATTATGAAAATAGGAGATAAAGTACGCTTCCTGAGTGAAGTAGGCGGTGGCATTGTCCGGGGATTTCAAGGAAAGGACATTGCTTTGGTGGAAGGAGAAGATGGTTTTGAAATTCCTATGCTGATTAGGGAGTGTGTGGTGATACAGACCGACGATTATAACATCCCGTTGAAATCTACAGCCAAGCCTTCTGCACCGGAAGTTGAAGAAGAAGAGGAGGAAGAAGAAAAGCCGATAACTTATCGGGCACCTGAAATCCGTGGAAATGACGTACTGAATGTGTTTCTGGCTTATGTGCCGCAGGATGTAAAGTCCATATCCTCTACTGCATTTGATGCCTATCTGGTGAATGACAGTAACTATTTTATTGATTATTTGTATCTTTCGGCAGAAGGTAAGAGCTGGACTTTACGCAGCCGGGGAACGGTGAAGCCGAACATGAAGATGCACCTGGAAGAGTTTGAAAAGAGTGCATTGAACGGTATGGAGCGTGTGGCCGTACAGCTTCTGGCTTATAAAGATGACCGTACCTTTTTGTTGAAACAGACAGTGAATCAGGAGTTGCGCATTGATACGGTGAAGTTTTACAAGTTGCATACCTTCCAGTCTTCCGACTTTTTTGAGGAACCGGCCTTGATTTATGAGATTGTCAAGGATGATGAAGCGGTAAAGCAGGTATATGTTTCGGCTGACGACATCAAGAATGCGCTGTTGCAGAAGAACGTGCAGGACGTACCGGCAAAGTTGCAGAAAAAGCAGCATGTGGTAAAGAATGAAATTGTAGAGGTTGACTTGCATATTCATGAACTGCTGGATGACACTACCGGTATGGGAAATGCCGAAATGCTGAATTATCAGCTGGATGTGTTCCGCAAGACATTGGAGGAATACAAGCAGAAGAAAGGGCAGCGGATTGTATTTATCCATGGAAAGGGAGACGGTGTATTGCGTCGGGCTATCTTGGATGAGCTAAAACGTAAATACAAGACTTATCAATGGCAGGATGCTTCTTTCCGTGAATACGGTTTCGGAGCTACAATGGTTACAATTCACTAAAAGATATGGGAACGTTAAAAGAAATGCTGTCGGCCGACCGTTTTGCGGCTGAGGCTGGAGTGGAATTACTGGAAATCAGTCCGGGATATGCCAAAGCCCGGATGAAGGTGACTGAAAAGCATCTGAACGCTGGAGGAGTTTGTCAGGGAGGTGCATTGTTTACATTGGCCGATTTGGCATTTGCTGCTGTGGCTAATAGCCGTGGACGTCTGACTTTGTCACTGAATGCCAATATCACTTTTCTGCGTGCAATCAGTGAAGGGTATGTGTATGCAGAGGCTACCGAGACGTTCAATCATGGGAGGGTACCTTTCATTGAAGTGCGTCTGGTAGATGAGCAACAGCAGTTGATAGCGGTACTGACCAGTTCCGGATACCGAAAAAGCGAAGAATTGAATATCGACGAACTGGAATAAATTCGGCGTATAGGAGAATATGTCAAACGGAGAATGCGTGTTACTGAAATGGGCATTCTCCGTTTGTGTTTTGGGTTAGATTTGTTCAAGGGCCTGACTCAGGTCGGCAAGCAAATCTTCAATGTGCTCGGTTCCGATGGAAAGACGGATGGTAGACTGTGTGATGCCTTGTTCCGCCAGTTCCTGGTCGTTGAGCTGGGAGTGTGTCGTACTGGCCGGGTGGATGACCAGCGATTTGACATCGGCTACATTGGCTAGCAGGGAGAATATCTCCAGGTGGTCGATAAAGCGGTGTGCTTCCGTACGTCCGCCCTGGATTTCAAATGTAAAGATGGAGCCGGCACCTTTCGGGAAATATTTCTGATAGAGGGCTGGGGAAGTGTGGTCAGGAAGTGACGGATGGTTGACCTTTTTCACTTTAGGATGGTGCTGCAGGAAGTTTACTACCTTCAGCGCATTCTCTACGTGGCGTTCCACTCTGAGCGAGAGGGTTTCCAGTCCTTGCAGAAGGAGGAAGGCATTGAACGGACTGATGGCGGCTCCGGTATCGCGCAACAGAATGGCGCGTATTCGGGTGATATAGGCCGCAGGACCTGCCACATCGGCAAAGCAAAGTCCGTGATAACATGGGTCGGGACTTGTCAGTTGGGGAAATTTACCGGAAGCTTTCCAGTCGAATTTACCGGAATCCACAATGATACCTCCTAATGACGTGCCGTGTCCTCCGATAAACTTCGTGGCAGAATGTATAACGATGTCGGCACCATGTTCAATGGGACGCAGCAGATAAGGAGTGGCAAATGTGTTGTCAATTAGTAGAGGAATCTGATGACGGTGAGCTATTTCCGCAATGCGGGCGATGTCGACAAGCGTGCAGTTCGGATTTCCTAAACTTTCAATGAATATCGCCTTGGTATTAGGCTGGATAGCCTGTTCCACGTTTGCCGGTTCTTCTGCGTCTACAAAAGTGGTGTGTATCCCACGGCTGGGGAAAGTATGTGCCAGCAGGTTGTAAGTTCCTCCATAAATGGTACGGGCCGATACAATATGGTCACCGGTGCGCGTAATATTTTCAAACGCATAACTGATGGCGGCAGCTCCGGAGGCTACGGCCAGGGCGGCTACTCCTCCTTCCAATGCAGCGACTCGCTGTTCCAGTACACTTTGGGTGGGATTGGTCAGTCGGCCATAGATGTTGCCGTTGTCTTCCAGACTGAAACGGGCTGCGGCATGGGCTGAGTCATGAAAGACGTACGAAGTCGTCTGATAGATGGGGACGGCTCGTGCATCGGTCGTCGGATCGGGATTTTCTTGTCCCACATGTAACTGGAGGGTTTCGAAGTGTAGCTTAGTTCTATCCATAGTCGTAAGTGTGTAAAAGTGATTAAATGATACTGCAAAAGTAGTTTGTATGGTTATATCGTCCAATATTTGCTGAAAATATGGAGAATTGTTCTATGTAATGATGGTTTAAAAGAAAAAACTTGTAGATTTGCTGTCGTAAAACAATTCATAATAGAATAATATTCTTATGACAGAAAAACTGGATAAAGTGGATTTGCAGATTCTCCGTACGTTGCAGGAGAATGCCCGGTTGACCACTAAAGAGCTGGCGGCACAGGTCAGCTTGTCGTCTACTCCCGTGTTTGAACGGTTGAAAAGGCTGGAGAGGGAAGGATACATCAAGAAGTACATTGCCGTGCTGGATGCCGACAAATTGAATCAGGGATTTGTGGTATTCTGTAATGTCAAATTGCGCCGGATGAATAAAGACATAGCCATGGAGTTCACCCGTATCATTCAGAACATTCCGGAGGTGACGGAGTGCTATAACATTTCCGGCAGTTACGATTATCTGCTGAAAATCCATGCTCCGAACATGAAATATTACCAGGAGTTTATTATTAATGTATTGGGAACAATTGACAGTCTGGGTTCGCTGGAAAGTATGTTTGTCATGGATGAAGTGAAGCATGACTATGGACTGCACATATAGGAGCGGGAAATCCTTTTCTATGTATTTATTCCATAAAGAGAATAAAACATAGAATATTATTCTAATTCTATCGGTCTTTAATGGGAAAAACAGTCCGTTTTTTCTAAATATCTTCCGATTGTTGGTGGATAGCGCTTTTGCTTGTATCTTTGCCGACAAATTATACAAATGCACTATGAAAGTAATAGATTTGATAAAGAATAGTAAGGAACCCGTGTTTTCCTTTGAGATTTTGCCACCGTTAAAGGGAAACAGTATACAAAAAGTATATCACATCATTGATAAGTTGAGGGAGTTTGACCCTAAATACATCAACATCACTTCACATCACAGTGAGATAGTGTATTTGCCGCAGCCCGACGGAAACCTGAAGAAGACTACGGTACGCAAGCGCCCCGGAACGGTAGCCATTGCCGCAGCCATTCAGAACAAGTATGGCATTCAGGCAGTGCCTCATATTATCTGTAAGGGATTTACGAAGGAGGAAACGGAATATGCCTTGCTCGACCTGAATTTCTTAGGCATTAACAACTTGTTGCTGTTGAGAGGAGATTCCAAGCCGCTGGACATTGCAGAAAAAGATTTGTGTCTGTACCATGAGCATGCCACTGATTTACAGGAACAGGTGAATCGTTTCAATCAGGGCATTGGACTGGATGGTTCCAAGATAGAAGGTATTGAAACTCCTTTCTCTTATGGTATGGCTTGTTATCCGGAAAAGCATGAAGAAGCTCCCAATATGGAGTCCGACCTGTTCTACTTGAAAGAAAAGGTACACAACGGAGCCGATTATGTAGTGACACAGATGTTTTTCGACAACGAGAAATACTATGCTTTCGTAGAGCGTTGCCGTCAGGAAGGTATTGATGTGCCCATTATTCCGGGAATCAAGCCTGTGGTATTTAAGAATCAGTTGAATGTATTGCCTAAAGTGTTCCGCACAGACATTCCTGAAGCCTTTGCTTCTGAACTTCGTAAATGTACGACGGATGAAGAAGTGAAAGCAGTAGGTGTGGAATGGTGCAAGGCACAGTGTAAGGATTTGCTGGCACACGGAGCTCCGGGCCTGCACTTTTACACATTCATGGCATCCGACAGTGTATATAAGGTAGCCAAAGAGGTGTATTAACCTCTTTGACTTTTTACATCGCAATCCTTCTTAACCGGATACGCAGGTTGAATAATTCAGCATCTGTGTGTGGGGAAGAGGGATTGTGTGGTTTTATAGTGAGGCTATGCTCTTTTCCGTTCACCGCATCTGGAATGATGAAATCCTGACGGTAAGCTTTCTGTTCCTCGGCAGGTCGCAGCAGATAAGCCGCTTCGTCTTCAAAACGGTTATAGCTGCGGAGGATTACCTGATTCTTTCCTTTCTTCAGTGGAAGAATTACTTTTTCCGTACGGAATTTCGTGCGATACGGATTCAGATGCTTGGCTATCAGTTTTCCGTTCAGGTAGACCTCCATTCCATTTCCGGCACCAATTTCCGCCAAAATATGCTGTGAACGCGGGGAGTCTATTTCTCGCATCACATAATAGCTGGATAGAATCGGGCAGGAAACCTTGTCACTGTCTTTATCCGTTTTGGTCCAGGTTTTACCAGATACAGGTGCATGCTGTAAGTCTGCATCCAGTTTCTCTGCCGAATGGAATGCTCCGTTGCCGGGACCACATACGTAGGTATCTCCCCAGGTAGTCCCTGAAAAAGCTGTTTCTTTTATCTCTTTTCCTTTATCCAGTGTTACGGTGTAGGTCTTTCCATCCAATATCAGGTCTATTTCTCTTCCTGCTTCCTGTGAAGTGTAGATAATCTCCAATTGTTTCAACAGAAGTTGTTCGAAATTCCAGCTGTAGCCCGTAATGCTACGGTAGTTCGTATAGTAGTCAAAGCAGGAGTAGCTGTATTGCGGCGTAGCGTTGCGAGGAGTAAGTACGGCATTTCTGATGGTCTTTCCAGGGAACGGTTCAATTTTTTTATCAAAGGAAAGAGTCAATACGTGTATTTGTTTGTCCTTGTAGGCTGAGGCAGGTACAGTCAATACTACCTCGTCACCATATTGCAGGTATGTAGCCATTTTCCCGTCTCCTTTCTGCAGAAGATAGCCCGGCATTTGCAGGGTGATTTTTCCATCTGCCGGATATTTTCCTGAGAGAAACAAGTACAGGTGATTGTCTTTGCGTGTTACTTCTCCCCATGTAAACTCTTCCTGGAAAGGAGAAGCCTCCGTCTGATATACAGCGTAACCATAGCGGGAAAGCCAGTCCCCCATCTGTTCCAACACTTCTTTTTCAAAGTCAACTACTGCTCCGTTTCCTTTCGGACCGATGTTCAGCAGGTAGTTTCCTCCTCTGGAAACCACATTAATCAGGCTTCGTGTCTTTTCACGTACTTTATTTTCTATACATCCGCGGTCCTGCCATGCTCTGTATCCCCAGGTTTCATCAAACATGGATGCGGCACTTTGCCAGGGAGCATGAAGGGTTTTGTCCGGATAGTCATTGTCGGCCATTACGCAGAAATCATACTGATCGTTGCCCAGGCGTCCGCTCACCATGCAGTCGGGCTGGTAGTGGTGTACCAGTTCATACAGTTCCTTACTTTGTGCCGGAGTATTTGCTCCCATGTCAAACCAGAGTTCGGAAATCTTTCCATAATTGGTCAGGAGCTCTTTTAGTTGGGCTTTCGAAAAAGCATGGTGTGCTTCTGTAATAAAGTCAGCATTATGAGGTGACATGGGCGATGCATACGGATAGTGCCAGTCGATAAGCGAATAGTACAGTCCGAACCGTAGTCCATGACGGCGGGCAGCTTCCGACATTTCTTTCACGAAATCCCGTTTGCATGGAGTCGCATCGTATGAGTTGAAGGAAGTAGTAGCCGTTTTGAACAGGCAGAAGCCATCATGATGTTTGCTGGTCAGGATAATGGAATGCATTCCCGCCTTTTTTGCCAGTACGGCAATGGAATCAGCATTAAACTGTGTCGGATTAAACTGGCCGGCAATTTTTTCGTAGTCTTTCTTGGAAATTGGGGCAAAAGCCTGAATCTGTTCACTGTATCCATTCTGCACCTGTTTACCCTGCCATGCTCCACCTAATTGTGAGTAAAGTCCGAAGTGGATAAACATGGAATATTTGTCTCCGTGCCATTGGCGGAAGGCTTCTTGAGATACCTGGCCTTTTGCTCCCAGGCCTATCACACACATCAATAGAATGATTAACAGTTTTTTCATGGCTTCTTATTTATGCTCTTTAAGAGCAAAGATAACGAGTTCTTTGTTTTTATACCGCTTTTTTATGTAATTTTGCAGCCGATTTTAAAAACCATTAAAAGTACGTTAAATTAAAATGAAAAAATTATTTCTTTTTGCGTTTATTCTTCTTTCTGTATGCGCAGGAAAAGTGATGGCTCAGAACATTCAGTTACATTATGACTTAGGTCGTGCCTTGTATAAGTCATTGGAAGAACGTGACCGTCCATGGGTGACTACAACGGTCGAGATGTTCAAGGCAGACAAGTGGGGTAGCACTTATTTCTTTGTCGATATGGATTATACAGACAAAGGAGTGGCATCTGCTTATTGGGAAATCAGTCGTGAACTGAAATTCTGGAAGGCTCCTATTTCTGCACATGTAGAATACAACGGAGGTTTGAAATTTGTCAACAATGCCTTCCTGGGAGGTGCTACCTACTCATGGAACAGTAATGATTTTTCCAAGGTATTCGGCGTACAGGTGCTGTATAAATATATTCAGAAGAATGAAAAACCGCATAACTTTCAGTTGACGGGTACATGGACCCTGAATTTCTGTAAAGAAAAATTTACTTTCAGCGGATTTGCGGATTTTTGGCGTGAGAAACATTTTGATGCAGATGGAAATAACCACGACTTTGTATTCATCAGCGAACCGCAGTTCTGGGTAAACCTGAATAAGTTCAAGCATGTAAACAAAGACTTGAACCTGAGTGTAGGTACAGAATGGGAATTGAGTACGGATTTTGCCGATCGTAACGGATTCTATTTCATCCCGACGCTGGCCATGAAGTGGTCTTTCTAAACCGGTTGAATCATTTAAAGCGATTATAAAATGAAAATGCTGGAAAAATTATTCGGTTTTAACCCTCGTGAGACGCGTGTGCGTACGGAAATCTTGGCCGGAATCACGACCTTCCTGACTATGGCCTATATTTTGGCTGTCAATCCCAACATTCTGGCGGCTACAGGCATGGATAAGGGAGCGCTTTTCACGACGACAGTCATCGCTTCGGCTTTTGCTACGCTGTTGATGGCCTTTTATGCCAAATTGCCTTTCGGACTGGCACCGGGAATGGGGTTGAATGCGTTTTTTGCCTATACCGTTTGTCTTACGCTGGGCTATACCTGGCAGTTTGCTCTGACGGCTGTACTTTTGGAAGGAATCATATTCATTCTGCTGACGGTAACCAATTTGCGTGAAAAAATCGTAGATGCATTACCTTTGAGCCTTCGCAATGCCATTGGTGCAGGTATCGGCTTGTTCATTGCGTTCATCGGTTTGCAGAATGCCGGTATCATTGTGAATAACGATGCGACTTTGATTTCATTGGGAAATATTACTTCCGGTTCGGCCTTGCTGGGCATTATCGGCCTGCTGATTACTTCCATCTTGTTGGTGAAGAAAGTCCGTGGAGCCTTGCTGATAGGAATTTTGCTGACGACCGTTATCGGTATTCCTATGGGATTGACGCATCTGGATGGTGTGTTGAGCACTCCTCCTTCTATTGAACCCATTTTCTTCCAGTTCCAGTGGGAGCATATCTTTACAAAGGAAATGGTGATTGTAGTGTTTACTTTCCTGTTTGTAGATATGTTTGATACCATCGGTACGTTGGTCGGAGTGACTACAAAGGCCGGAATGGTGACAAAAGATGGAAAGATTCCTCACCTGAAGCAAGCCTTTTTGGTGGATGCCATCGGAACAACAGCCGGTGCCATGCTGGGTACTAGTACCATTACCACCTTCGTGGAAAGTGCTTCCGGAGTGGGCGAAGGCGGACGTAGTGGACTGACTTCCTTTGTTACGGCAGTGTGCTTCCTTCTGTCATTGTTTCTGGCTCCGTTCTTTTTGGCAGTACCGGGTGCAGCTACCGCTCCTGTATTGATTCTGGTAGGTCTGATGATGATGTCTTCTGTGAAGAAAGTCGATTTCTTAGATTATTCAGAAGCCATCCCGGCGTTTATCTGCATCATTTTCATGCCTTTGGCTTACAGCATCTCCGATGGAATTGTGTTGGGAATGATCAGCTATGTCTTGATTAATCTGTTGTGCGGACATACCAAGAAGCTTACACCGGCCATGTATATTCTGGCCTTCATCTTTGTCTTTAAGTTCTTCCTGTAAGCTTTTCATTCTATTGGAAATTGTTGCGGAAATGCCTGAGTAGTTACTGCGGGCATTTCCGTTTTTTTTTGAGAAAATCCGGACAATAGTCTTTACTTTGAATGAAATTGATAACTTTGTGAAACTTATATCTTTTAAATGTTCAATTTTTAATAAGTAACAACATGAATGATTCTTTTTTGGAAACACGACAGGTCGTAAAACGGTATGCCAACCATACGGCGCTGGATGGAGTAAGCATCACGGTGCCCGAAGGACAGGTATTTGGTTTGCTGGGACCCAATGGGGCAGGAAAGACCACGCTGATTCGTATTATCAACCGTATTACAGCTCCTGATGCCGGTGAGGTATGGTTTGACGGACGACTCTCACGCCCCGAAGATATTTATTCCATTGGCTATCTTCCCGAGGAACGTGGACTTTACAAAAAAATGAAGGTGGGCGAACAGGCCATCTATCTGGCACAGTTGAAAGGATTAAGCCGTCAGGAGGCGAAGAAAAGACTAACCGACTGGTTTGAGTGCTTTGAAATCATGCCTTGGTGGAACAAGAAGCTGGAGGAACTTTCCAAAGGTATGCAACAGAAAGTACAGTTTGTCATTACCGTGTTGCATCGCCCCCGCCTGCTGATTTTCGACGAACCGTTTTCAGGCTTCGATCCGGTAAACGCGGAACTGCTGAAAAGAGAAATCCTGAAATTGAAAGACGAGGGACATACCATTATCTTCTCCACGCACAACATGGCTTCTGTGGAAGAAATTTGCGACCATATTGCACTGATCAATCATTCAAAGGTGGTGCTGCAGGGAGCGGTAACGGACATTCGTTCACGTTATAAAAGCAATCAGTATGAGCTGACAATGCAGTCTTCGAAGCCTTTGCAGAATTCGGATGCCTTTGAAATTGTCAGCAGTGAGGTGCAGGATGAGCAGACGGTAAACTATAAACTGCGGAAGCTCACTTCCATTTCCAATTCTGAGTTATTGTCACTTGTAGGTGCGCAGGGCGAAATCTGCAAGTTTACCGAATGTATCCCTTCCATGAACGATATCTTTATCCGTACGGTAGAGGGGAAAATCTAATCAAAAAATCTTTCAGCTATGAACAAGACATGGATTATTATTCAGCGTGAATTCATAAACCGGGTAAGCAAAAAGTCGTTTATCCTGCTTACCATATTGATGCCGTTCATTTTTGCGGCACTTATTTTTGTCCCGTTGTGGTTGTCTACGGTCAAGGGAGGAGACCAGAAACAGGTAGCCGTCATTGATGCCACCATGAAATACCTTCCTCAGTTTAAAGACGATGAATCCTGGCATTTTGTGGGAGTTCCTCAGATGGAAGCCTCTTTTCGAAGTGACTCCACACAGTTTGATGCCGTGGTAGAAATCAAGGCTGATCTGGCTGAACATCCGGAGGCCGTAACGATTTATTCGCGAAAAGAAGTACCCAACAGTCTTTCGCGCCTGGTAAGTGAGACGCTTGACGAGCAGGTGCGTCAGGACAAGCTGCTGCATTATGACATTCCGCAGTTGCCTTCCATCATGCAGGATGTAAACCGCAAGTTGAATATCCGCACGGTAAAATGGGGAGAAGACGGGAGCGAAAGTGAATCCAATGCAGGAGCGGCTATGGCAGCCGGTATGGTACTGACTTTACTGATTTACATGTTTGTGATGTCATACGGAGGTATGGTGATGCAAAGTGTGATGGAAGAAAAGACCAACCGCATTGTAGAAGTCATTGTTTCTTCTGTCAAGCCCTTTCAGTTGATGATTGGAAAAATTATCGGTATCGGACTGGTCGGTGTGGCACAGCTGGCTATCTGGGCGGTGTTGATTATCGTATTGTTGGCTGTAGCCGGGGGAATCTCCGGTAGTTCTCCCGAACTGATGGGAGGAGCATCTGGCTTGCTGGCTACTCTTCAGGGACTGAATCTGGCCAAGATGGGAGGACTCTTTGTCTTGAACTTTATCGGAGGGTACCTGGTGTATGCATCCATATTTGCAGCTATTGGTGCGGCTATCAACGGGCAGGAAGACTCTCAGCAGTTTATGATGCCGATTGTTCTTCTGTTGATTTTTGCCCTCTATGCAGGTATTTACAGCTCCGATAACCCCGACGGACCGTTGGCTATCTGGTGTTCCATGATTCCGTTTACTTCACCTATTGTCATGATGGTACGTCTGCCTTTCGATGTACCGGTGTGGGAAACGATGTTGTCTGTAGTTATTCTGTACGTTGCTGCTTTCGGCATGATTTGGATAGCCGGAAAGATTTATCGGGTAGGTATTCTGATGTATGGAAAGAAACCTTCTTTCAAGGAAATGATTCGCTGGATTACGTATAAATGATTTCAGTACTTCCAGGGCAGTACTGTAGTACTGTTAAGGAAGTACTGGCATTGTCTGAAAGGCTGGAAAAGAGGTACTTTCAGATTAAGTTGAAAAGATATTGGAGAGAAAATAAAAAACAGAGGCATCTCAAGATTTGAGACGCCTCTGTTTTTTATAGAAATTCTTTTTTATTCCTCTTCTGCTTCTAACAAAAGTTCCATTACCTGGCAGGCTGATTTAGCCACGGAAGTACCCGGACCAAAGATAGCCATTACACCGGCTTTATACAAGAAATCGTAATCCTGTGCCGGGATGACACCACCTGCAAAGACCAGAATATCTTCGCGGCCCAGACGTTTCAATTCGGCAATGATTTGCGGAATCAAAGTCTTGTGTCCGGCAGCCAATGAAGAAACTCCCACTGCATGAACGTCGTTTTCTACAGCTTCGCGAGCGGCTTCTTCCGGAGTCTGGAACAACGGTCCCATATCCACGTCGAAACCACAGTCCGCAAATCCGGTAGCTACTACCTTGGCACCACGGTCGTGTCCGTCCTGTCCCATCTTGGCAATCATGACACGCGGACGACGGCCTTCTTTCTTCGCAAATTCTTCGGTCAGTTCGCAAGCCCGTGCGAAATCTGCATCCTTTTTACTTTCTGATGAATACACGCCTGATATTGTTCTGATAATTGCTTTATAACGTCCTACGACCTTTTCGCAGGCGTCAGATATTTCTCCCAGTGTGGCGCGTACGCGGGCGGCTTCTACGGCCAGTTCCAGCAAGTTGCCCTTGCCAGTGCGTACGCATTCCGTAATAGCTTCCAATGCTTTGTCCACTTCAGCCTGGTTACGCCCTTCTTTCAGGCGGCGCAGGTTTTCAATCTGTTCCTGGCGTACGGCTGTGTTGTCCACTTCCAGAATATCAATCGGGTCTTCTTTTTCCAGACGATATTTGTTTGTACCCACGATAGTCTGTTCACCCGAGTCGATACGAGCCTGAGTACGTGCAGCAGCTTCTTCGATACGCATCTTCGGAATACCGGTTTCAATGGCTTTGGCCATACCGCCCAGTTTTTCGATTTCCTGAATGTGTTCCCAAGCCTTGTGAGCCAGTTCGTTGGTCAATGCTTCTACGTAGTAAGAACCGCCCCATGGGTCTACATTCTTACAAATCTGTGTTTCTTCCTGAATATAAATCTGAGTATTACGTGCAATACGTGCCGAGAAGTCGGTCGGAAGGGCAATCGCTTCGTCCAATGCGTTGGTATGCAGTGACTGCGTATGTCCCAATGCGGCAGCCATGGCTTCGATACAGGTACGTCCTACGTTGTTGAACGGGTCCTGTTCGGTCAGTGACCATCCTGAAGTCTGTGAGTGTGTACGCAGTGCCAGTGATTTCGGGTTCTTCGGATTGAACTGTTTTACAATCTTGGCCCACAGCATACGTGCGGCACGCATCTTGGCTATTTCCATGAAATGGTTCATACCAATAGCCCAGAAGAACGACAGACGCGGAGCAAAAGCGTCAATATCAATGCCGGCAGCCACTCCCGCACGAAGGTATTCCAATCCGTCGGCCAGTGTATAAGCCAGTTCAATGTCGGCAGTGGCACCCGCTTCCTGCATGTGGTATCCCGAAATAGAGATAGAGTTGAATTTCGGCATCTTCTGAGAAGTATATTCGAAGATATCAGAAATAATCTTCATGGAGAAGGCAGGCGGATAAATATAGGTGTTACGCACCATGAACTCTTTCAGAATATCGTTCTGGATGGTTCCGGCCATTTCTTCCAGTTTGGCACCCTGTTCCAGTCCGGCATTGATGTAGAATGCCATGACAGGAAGTACCGCACCGTTCATGGTCATGGAAACAGACATCTTGTTCAAAGGAATACCGTCGAAAAGCACTTTCATGTTTTCCAGTGAACAGATAGATACACCGGCTTTACCTACGTCGCCCACTACACGCGGATGGTCTGGGTCGTATCCACGGTGTGTCGGAAGGTCGAAAGCTACCGACAATCCTTTCTGACCGGAAGCCAGGTTACGGCGGTAGAATGCGTTGGACTCTTCTGCGGTAGAGAATCCGGCATACTGACGGATGGTCCATGGGCGGAAGGTGTACATCATAGAGTACGGGCCACGGAGATAAGGAGGAATACCAGCTGCATAGTTCAGGTGTTCCATACCTTCGAGGTCTTCCTTGGTGTATACAGGTTTCACCTGAATCTGTTCAGGCGTTTTCCAGTTGGCGGTGATGCCATTTTCTTTCTGCCATTCCATGCCATTCTGCGGATGGAAGCCGGCAAATATATCGATTTGTTTGAAATTCTGTCTCATAGTTCAGTTCAGGATAAGAGTTTGCTGTTGTATTCGCGTAAGGTTTCCAGTACGTTGCAACGCACATGAATGAAGTTTTCAATGCCGGCAGCCTTCAGTTCTTCCATGCAGGCTGGAGCGCCGGCTACGATAAACATAGCGCGTCCGTTGAGTGCCTTGAAGGCCGGGATAGCATATTCTGCATATTCATCATCGCTGGAGCAGATTACCACGATGTCTGCCTGTGCTTTCATGGCAGCTTCAATTCCTTCTTCTACGCTGGCAAATCCTAAGTTGTCAATTACTTGATAGCCTGCACAAGCCAGGAAGTTGCATGAGAACTGTGCACGAGCCTGACGCATGGCCAGGTTACCGATGGTCAGCATGAAAGCTTTCGGACGTTTGCCTGAATTTTCAGTTTCCAGACGAAGAGCTTCGAATTCGCTGGCTGCACGTGCGGTTTCCAGTTTGGCCAGAGTGCCTTCTTCTTCGTGTGTTTCTCCACCGCAACCGCATTTCTTGCATCCATCCAGCGGACGTTTGTCGCCTGCCAGTTCATTGAAATTCGGATACTGGTTGGTTCCCAACAGGATTTCTTTACGTTTGGAAACCGCTTCATGGCGGGCTTTGTTGCTTTGGTTTACAGCTTCCTGAATGCTTCCTGCCTTGACAGCCTGCAACATACCTCCTGCTTCTTCTACAGCAAGGAAGAGGTCCCAAGCCTGTTTGGCAATGGCTACAGTCAGATTTTCAATATAATAAGAACCTGCAGCCGGATCAACGATACGGTTCAGGTGTGATTCTTCTTTCAACAGCAACTGCTGGTTGCGGGCAATTCTTTCAGAGAAATCGTCTGGTGTTTCATAGGCTTTGTCGAATGGAGATACCGTGATGGAGTTGACTCCGGCAATGGCAGCACTCATGGCCTCAGTTTGCGTACGGAGCAAATTCACGTGTGCATCGAACAAAGTAAGGTTGAAATTGGATGTCTCTGCATGGGCTACCATCTTGCAGGCACAGTAGCAAGTGCCGTCGGCTCCTGTATTCTTGCAGTCCGTGCGCGGGCATTTCGGTGCGTATTGTTTTACGATGTCAGCCCATAGCATACGTGCGGCACGGAATTTGGCAATTTCCATGAAATAGTTGGAACTGATACCAAAATTAAATTTGATTTTCTTGGCAGCCAGTGCAGCAGGAACGCCTGCTTCTACCAGCTGGTTGAGGTATTCATTTCCCCATGCCAGTGCATATCCTAATTCCTGATAAATGTAGGCTCCGGCGTTGTTCAACTGTACAGAGTTCACGGCAATGCAACGGAAATGCGGGTATGCGGCCAGTGTTTCCACCAGTTCCTTACCTGTGGCAATGACAGCGCTTACGTCTTTTCCTTTTTGCATCATTTTGCTGATAGGGTCGAAGTTAAGCGAGCCTTTCAGCTTTTCAGGTGCATATCCTTTTTTCTGGAAATAGGCTACCAGCAGTTGTGCCAGTTGCAGCGTATGACGCTGGCAGGTAGAGAAGTTCAGTTCCACACATTCGCAGCAGATGTCTTTCAGCAAAGTATCGAGGTATTCTGCATTGAGTTCTTTGGCTTTGATATGGAATCCGAGTGAGTCTACACCTTTATTTAATATATCAAGGGCTTTGGCGTTGGCTTCAGCAGCATCGTTTACGGTAATGTCCTGGCGGATAAACCAGGTGTTATCGTCTTTCTTGATGCCTCTGATGTAGGGATATTGTCCGGGAAGTCCCTCTGTGGTTTTCAATCCTTCCAAATCTTCCTGACGGTAGAATGGTTTCACTTTGAAACCTTCGTTGGTTCTCCATACCAACTTCTTCTCAAAATCGGCTCCTTTCAAATCTACCGTAATCTTGTCCATCCATTCTTGTGTGGACACGGGCGAAAAATCTGAAAAGAGTTTTTCTTTACTATCTGCCATAGTGAATTAGTGTTTTTGGGTTGATATTCAGATTTAAAATTATCACACAGGTTGTAGCCTGCATGGGCAAATATACAAATTTTCCGCTTGTTTATTCTACATTCCCCCTTTTTTATAGCTATAGAAAGCTAAAAACATTAAACGTGTGCAGGGGGTGCTGAGGGCTTTTGGACAGGAAAAGAGTGTATGGAATACATCAGAAAGAAGGTTGGAATGAAAAAAGAAAGAAAAGTTTGCCCTATTATTTTTAATTGGTTACATTTGCCCCCTGAATAAACTAATTTAATATCTATGAACTGGCTACAAGATTTATTGACGAATCCCAACTCGATAGCGCATATAGTGGCATTGTATGCCTTTGTAATTGCGGCGGGGGTACTGTTGGGAAAAATTAAATTCTTCGGCATATCGCTGGGAGTTACATTCGTCTTGTTCGTGGGAATCTTGGCTGGACACTTCGGTTTTACTGGAAATCCTGCCATCCTTTCTTTCGTGCAAGACTTCGGACTGATTCTTTTTGTCTTCTGTATCGGACTTCAGGTCGGTCCTTCATTCTTTTCTTCTTTTAAACGGGGAGGTATTACATTAAACCTGCTGGCAGTGGGAATTGTATTCCTGAACATTGCCGTGGCATTGATTCTGTACTTTGCTTTGCAGGGCAGAGTAGACATTCCGATGATGGTAGGTATCCTGTGTGGAGCGGTTACCAATACTCCGGGGCTTGGTGCGGCAAATGAAGCTTTGCAGCAGTTACACTATCAGGGTCCTGAAATTGCCATGGGATATGCCTGTGCTTATCCGTTGGGTGTGATGGGTATCATTCTTTCCATGATTATTATCCGCTATATCTGCCGGGTAGATGTGCAGCGTGATAGTGACGAGATTCAGAAAGAGGAAGAAGCCAACCCGCACATGAAGCCTTATACTATCTCACTGAAGGTGCAGAATGAGGCGCTGAGCGGTAAAACTTTGTCACAGGTACAGAACTTCCTGGCACGTGACTTTGTATGTACGCGTATTATTCAGGACGGCCACATGATTACGCCGAATGCCAATACGGTGCTTCGTCTGGGTGACCGTATGTTCCTGGTTTGTGCGGAAGATGACTCGGAAGCTATCATGGCCTTCATCGGTCCGAAAATCGAACAAGACTGGGATGCCACTAACCAGCAGGACAAACCGATGGTGTCTCGCCGTATTTTGGTGACACAGCCGAATATCAACGGAAAGACGCTGGGAGAACTTCATTTCAGCAGTATGTATGGAGTTAACGTGACACGTGTCAATCGTTCGGGTATGGACTTGTTTGCAGCCCGTCAGCTTCGCTTGCAGGTGGGCGACCGTGTGATGGTAGTTGGTCCGCAGGATGCCATCGAGCGTGTGGCTAACTTGCTGGGTAACCAGTTGCGTCGTCTGGACCATCCGAACATCGTAACTATTTTTGTCGGTATTCTTTGCGGTATCCTTTTCGGAAGTTTGCCTATTGCCATTCCGGGTATGCCGACTCCGGTTAAATTAGGTCTGGCTGGTGGTCCGCTGATTATCTCTATTTTGATTGGACGTTTCGGACATAAAGTGAAACTGGTAACCTACACCACAATGAGTGCCAATCTGATGCTTCGTGAAGTGGGACTGGTGCTCTTCTTGGCGAGTGTGGGAATCAAGGCCGGCGAGAACTTTGTGCAGATGGTAGTCGAAGGTGATGGCGTATTGTATGTGGGACTCGGTTTCCTGATTACTTTCATACCGTTGATAATTACCGGTATTGTTGCTCGCTGGCATCATCGGGTGAACTATTTCACGTTGATGGGTTTGATTGCCGGTAGTAATACTGACCCTCCTGCATTGGCATACGCCAATCAGATTGCAGGAAATGATGCGCCGGCTGTAGGTTACTCAACCGTTTATCCGTTGACTATGTTTTTGCGTATCCTGACGGCTCAGCTACTTGTCTTGCTGATGGCTGGATAAAAATAAAAACGAAAAATAAAAAGCAACGCCCTGTATCTGTCACAGACTCAGGGCGTTTTTGTTTGAAGTAAATTACTTCTGATTATTATTTATAACAGGTCTTTTTTAAATATCCTTATGTGATTATTGTTTTGCCGAAGTAATTTTTATGTCTCTCTGTCGGGAAACGTAGGTTTCCTTTACGCGAAACGTAGGTTTTCCGATAGAGACACGTACGTTTCAGCCAGCGGAAACGTAGATATATTCGGTCAATTCATTTATTATCCTCTTGGCTTTTGAGGCTTTATTTATTAATGGATTTGTGGACGAAGTTCGGACGTGTAAACGGGCGGCTAATGGCATTCGAAGTCCGGGTAAGGGTTTGTGTCTGTGAAGCATTCCGGCTGTCAAAGTCCGCAAACTCTTCGTAGGTGGTTTCCCGGTTTTCTCCTCTTCTCATCACCATGTCGTAGATGGCTTTTCGTGACGGTGCATTAAATCCGCATGTATTGGTATTCATCATACTGTCTTCCGTAGGACGATACACACCGCTCATGTAGGTACAAGCTCCTTCATAAATGCTGATTCCTTCTGAACTATAGCGGCTGTCTTTCAGGAAAGATGACCATAAAATGGTATTTTCATCCTGAGTGAAATCCACATTTTGTGCCCATCCATAGCTTTGCAGCACTTTTACGTCGTTTATTTCATCCGAAGGCATCTTTCCGTTTTCTTCGTAGCTGTATTCATCTTCTAACTTGGCGAATCCATGTCCTACTGCCTCGTGTACCAATACTTGCCTGAAGCTATCGTTTTCAAGGTTATAGATAATCGGACAGTAGGCTATGGCTAATTCGGTTACCTGGTTCTCGCTGTAGTAGCCAAAGTAGGTCGTTCCGGCATACGAGGGAGAATTCAGTACGACTACAGCCAGTGTTTCGGATGCATCAATCCCTTCTACACATTGTATATAGTCTATTACATTTTCATCGTTTCCGGTTATCAAGGTACTCATTCCTCCTTCCATTTGACATCCAAAAGCAGTGTTATAACCATCGAATCTGTTACTGCGGGAGACTGCTGTTACGGAATATACGTTGAAATAGCTTTGCAGCGATTTCAGCGGTTCTTCTGTAAACAGGTTTTCCATGGCTTTGTTCATAACTTCATCGTATGTCCCGTTTGCAATGTCAGTGTCCAGAAATCCATCTCCCATCAGTACGATAGGGAGTCCGCTTCCCTGTGTGGCACGCTGAAGTACACGTACTGTCTTGTCGGCAGAATAATCAGTAGACGTGCTTGTGCTGGTGCCTTCTTGTAAAATAGTGACACTATTAAGCACTTCCTCTTCCTCACCGTTTGTTTTACAAAAATAAAGATAGGCCGTTCTTTCCTTTTTATCTTCGTTCGGCAGAACGGTCAGGTTGACTACATAGGCCTGATCTGTGCGACTGTTGGCTGGTTGTGTTAGCCAGCTGGCCGTGCCATAAATAGCCAGTTCGTCAGTGCTGAGATTGGTGGTGAACTTGACTTGTAGTGAGCCTCCTTGAACTTCTGTATAATACGTTGTTTGTTCCAGTTCTACATATTCTGCTGGTGATTGTGTGACGGTAAATGACTGGGTGAGACCAACAGAAACTAAATTTATCGTAGCCGTACGTGAGTTTTTACTATTATTCTTACTGGAAGCCGTCAGAGCCATCTGATAAGTGCCGGCTTCTCCTGAAGTAGGAGAAATCAACAGCCATTCGCTGGAAGTGCTTGCTTTCCATTCCCGTGTACTGGTAAAACTGATTACAGTTTGGGAACTGGCTGCAGAGGCTAAAGTAATTGAACTAGTCTCTTCTTGCAGTGAGAAACTTGGTTCTATTTCTTTCTGACTGCATCCTGAAATTAATAGGATGAGAATGAATAATAATATGTTTTGTTTCATGGCGATGAGTTGATGAATCTGTGCAAAACTATTGAGAAGTCTATTGATTCGAAAATAAAATCTATGAATAGGCGAAAAAAAACTACGAATGGGAGGTGTAAAGTGTTAAACTCTTTCTTTTTAGGATACTTGATGATATCTAGAGCTGGGGAATAGATTCAAATGTGAAATGAAGAAGAGGCATTCTTTGAATTTGCAAATTCAGGATTTTCTTGATACCTTGCACAGTCAATTTAGTTGGAATAGGTACTTATGAATCAAAAACAAAATAGATGGGGAACATTACTACTTGTGTTGGGAATGTGTTTGGTGTCATTCTCTGTTTATGCCGTGCCAGAAGGTGAATTTGCCACTTGGACGGGAGTACGGGTAGACTGGCAATTTAATCCGAAGGTAAAATTTAGAGGTACATTTCAGGCCCGTACCCAAAACGGTTTGAAGGAGATGGAACGGGAACGATTGAATGTGGGGTTGAATTATCGTGTATTACCGTTATTGCAGCTGAAAGGATATTACGAGTTACAATACCGTGACCGCGGGGCTGCCGGATGGAAAATTGGACATCGCTATCAGGCTGGCTTTATTGTTTCAGGAGCTAGGCGAAATATAAAGTTGGGCTGGCGGGAACTTTGGCAACATACATTTATTGGTGGAACAAATGAAGCGCAGCTGCGTTCACGCTTGAGGATAGCTTATGAACCGGGAAGCTGGGTGGTATATCCTTATTTCTCGGTGGAAGCATTTCAGCCGGTGGGTGACAAGGCTTTCTTCTCCTTGCCACGCGTCCGTTATCGTCCGGGAGTGCGATGGCCTTTTTCCCGTAAAACGGCATTGGACGTATATTATTGCCGCCAATACGACGTGAAGCGCTGCCTGAATATTTTGGGACTTAATTTAGAGATAAAACTATAATATTGAAAATAATATGAATTTCTTGGATTTAGTAAAAATGCGTTATTCCGTACGGAATTATGAAACGCGTGCGGTGGAAACAGAAAAATTAGACTATGTGCTGGAATGTGTACGCTTGTCTCCTTCAGCTGTGAATTTTCAGCCTTGGAAATTTGCCGTAGTTACTGATGAGGCCCGCTTGTCACAACTGAAAAAAGCTTACCCCAGAGACTGGATGGAAAATGTGCCCTGCGTTATCGTGGCTTGTGCCAATCATGAGGAATCCTGGCATCGCAAGTCGGACGGAAAAGACCATGCAGACATTGATGTGGCTATAGCCGTAGAGCATCTTTGCCTGGCTGCAACGGAACAAGGATTAGGCACTTGCTGGGTATGCAACTTTGATGTGCCGCTTTGTCGGGAAGTGCTTTGTCTGCCTGATTCCATGGAGCCGGTAGTGATGATTCCTGTGGGTTATGCAAAAGAACAAGAAGTGCAAACTAAGAAACGCAAATCGCTTGATGAAATATTATTTTGATAGTAATAAGGCGATAACCTAAATAAAATATCAAATATTTAACGAGTTTTAGTAGTAGTTCTTTATGGAATTTTCTACTTTTGGGACGCTCTCTGAATCCTTTTTCAGGGAGCGTCTTTTATGTATATTCTAATTAATTGAAAAATGGAAAACATTGAATTAGGATTATTGCTGATGGTGGTCGGAATGGTCACAGTCTTTGTAATTCTGCTCATTGTTATCTGGTTAAGCCAGCTTCTGATTTCCATTGTAAATAAAGTTGCCCCTGAAGAAGCGCCTAAAAAGAAGGTGGCCGCTACGGGTGCATCTACCGATGCCGGTGCAATGGATGCCATTAAGGCGGCTGTGGATATTTTGACAGCCGGAAAGGGTCAGGTAATAAAAGTAGAGAAACTGCAGTAATCTGTTAGAAAAACACACATGTATTAGTCATGGAACAAAAAGAAGTCAAATTTAGTTTGGTTTTTCGCGATATGTGGCAGAGTGCCGGAAAATATGTACCGCGAGTAGACCAGTTAGTGAAGGTGGCCCCAGCCATTATTGAAATGGGGTGTTTTGCCCGTGTAGAAACAAACGGGGGAGGTTTTGAACAAGTAAATCTGTTGTTTGGTGAAAATCCGAACAAGGCAGTCCGCGAGTGGACAAAGCCTTTTCATGAAGCAGGAATTCAGACACACATGCTCGACCGTGCGCTGAACGGTTTGCGAATGAGTCCGGTACCGGCCGACGTACGTAAATTATTCTATAAAGTAAAGAAGGCTCAGGGTACAGACATTACCCGTACATTCTGCGGATTGAACGATGTGCGAAATATTATTCCTTCCATCGGTTATGCACATGATGCCGGCATGATTTCTCAGTGCTGTCTCTGCATCACTTATTCTCCGATTCATACCGTGGAATATTATCTGGATATGGCCAAGAAACTGATTGATGCAGGATGCGATGAAATCTGTATCAAGGATATGGCAGGTATTGGTCGTCCGGTATTCTTAGGTAAGCTGGTGGCAGGTATCAAGAAAATCAAGGATATTACGATTCAGTATCACTCTCATGCAGGTCCGGGCTTCAACATGGCTTCTATTCTGGAAGTGTGCAAGGCCGGATGTGATTATGTGGATGTAGGTATGGACCCGTTGTCATGGGGTACCGGACATGCAGACGTAATCAGTGTGCAGGCCATGCTGAAAGATGCCGGATTCAAGGTGCCTGAAATCAATATGCAGGCCTATATGAAGGTACGTTCTCTGATTCAGGAATTTATGGATGATTTCCTGGGATTGTATATCAGTCCGAAGAACCGTCTGATGAATTCTTTGTTGATTGGACCGGGACTTCCGGGGGGTATGATGGGTAGCTTGATGGCGGATTTGGATACCAACCTGGAATCTATCAATAAGTATAAGGCAAAACGTAACTTGCCGTTCATGACTCAGGATGAACTGCTGATTAAACTGTTTGATGAGGTAGCATACGTATGGCCGCGTGTGGGTTATCCGTGCTTGGTAACTCCGTTCAGCCAGTATGTGAAGAACCTGGCCATGATGAATGTCATCCAGCTGGAAAAAGGCAAGGAACGCTGGGGAATGATTGCCGACGATATTTGGGACATGATTTTAGGAAAAGCCGGACAATTGCCTGGCAAACTGGCTCCCGAAATTGTGGAAAAAGCTGAACGTGAAGGCCGTAAGTTCTTCACAGGCAATCCACAGGACAACTATCCTGATCAGCTGGAAAAATACCGTCAGATGATGTGGGAAAAGAAATGGGAAACTGGACAGGATGATGAAGAACTCTTTGAATATGCCATGCACCCAGCTCAGTATGAAGCCTATAAGAGCGGAAAGGCAAAAGCTGACTTCCTGGAAGATGTGAAGAAACGTCGTGAAGCTAAGGAAGAGGTACACATGGCCAATGACCAGACTAAAGTCTTGACAGTAGACGTAAACGGTCAGGCTTATCGTGTAACAGTAGCCTTTGGCGATGTCAATCCGTCTAAACTTTCTGTACAGAATCAGCCTGCTGCAGCTGCTCCGGCTGCCCAAGCTCCGGCTGGTGAAGGAAAAGAAGTGCTTTCTCCGCTGGAAGGTAAATTCTTCCTGACGAAGAGTGCGCAGGAAACTCCGGTGAAAGTGGGTGACAAGGTGAACAAGGGAGATGTAATTTGCTATGTAGAGGCCATGAAGACTTACAATGCCATCCGTGCTGAGTTTAGTGGAACCATTACTGCTATCTGTGCAAATTCCGGTGACTCCGTATCAGAAGATGATGTATTAATGAAGATTTTGTAATGGAAGAGATATTAGAAAGATTATATGATATGACCGCTTTCAGCAACATTGCTGCTGACCCGCGGTTTCTCATCATGTATGCCATTGCTTTCGTCTTGCTCTATCTGGGTATCAAGAAGCAGTACGAACCGTTGCTGCTGGTACCCATCGCTTTCGGGGTGTTGCTGGCCAACTTCCCGGGCGGTGATATGGGAGTAGTGCAGGCCGATGAAAACGGAATGGTCATGGTGAACGGTGTGATGAAGAACATCTGGGAAATGCCGCTTCATGAAATTGCACATGAACTGGGATTGATGAACTTCATTTACTATATGTTGATTAAGACGGGATTCCTTCCGCCGATTATATTCATGGGAGTAGGTGCACTGACCGATTTTGGTCCGATGCTTCGTAATCTTCGTCTTTCTATTTTCGGCGCGGCTGCTCAGTTGGGTATCTTTGCTGTATTACTGGTATCTATTTTGATGGGCTTTACTCCAAGAGAGGCTGCTTCTTTGGGTATTATCGGTGGTGCTGACGGTCCGACAGCCATCTTTACAACTATTAAGCTGGCTCCGCATTTGTTAGGTCCGATTGCTATTGCAGCTTATTCTTATATGGCCTTGGTACCGGTTATCGTGCCGTTGGTAGTACGTTTGTGGTGTACAAAGAAAGAATTGTCCATCAACATGAAGGAACAGGAAAAGAAATATCCTTCAAAAACGGAAATCAAGAATCTGCGCGTTCTGAAAATTATTTTCCCAATCGCATGTACTACCATCGTGGCTTTGTTCGTGCCGAGTGCAGTGCCTTTGATCGGTATGCTGATGTTTGGTAATCTGGTGAAGGAAATCGGTAGCAATACTTCTCGCTTGTTTGATGCGGCATCTAACAGCATTATGAATGCGGCTACTATTTTCCTGGGTATTTCAGTAGGAGCTACAATGACTACCGATGCATTCCTGAACTGGACGACAATCGGTATTGTAATTGGCGGTTTCTTAGCTTTTGCACTTTCAATTTCAGGTGGTATTTTCTTCGTGAAGATATTCAATCTGTTTACGAAGAAGAAAATTAATCCGTTGATTGGAGCAACCGGTCTTAGTGCTGTGCCGATGGCCAGCCGTGTAGCCAATGAAATTGCGTTGAAATATGACCCGAAGAACCACGTGCTGCAATATTGTATGGCAAGTAATATTTCGGGTGTAATCGGATCTGCAGTTGCGGCCGGTGTACTTATTTCATTCCTTGGATAAGTAACGGACGTTTGCTTTCTTCAGACAGGATTACAAAGAGAACACTGTCATGCAGGATAGAATTCTCTTTGTAATCCTGTTTCTATTTCTATGAATTTTCTCGGTAAGCAATTAAGAAGAACTAACTTTTGAATACCCTCATCGCACTGTATGAAAACGACATTATTCAATCTGTGTTTGGCCTTTCTGACATTATCTATTTCCTGTCACAAAGAAATAGAAACGATTTCTTTTGAGAATGTGACGGAAAGTGTGACTTTACAATCGGTTGTTGGGGATGAGGCATTCATTTCCTTTACCAGTTTGGGCACATGGAATGTCACCACCGATGCAGCATGGTTAAGCTTATCTCCTTTGTCGGGTGATGCTGGTGAGGGCCAAGTGAAAGTGACTGCCGTTTTTGAAAACAATTCAAATCAAGTACGGGAGGCAAAGGTAAAACTGACATCTGGCGATGAGGCTTGTGAAATTTCAGTTTTTCAAGAGGTGGGAGATTATGTGCTTCCGGAGAAAGAGGAATACCTCATAGGAGTGGAAGGAGGAGTATTTACTATTTATTTTGAAACAAATGTAGATGTAGAAAAACTAAAAGTGTATACTTCCTCTGAGCCTGGAAGTTGGTTGAGGCAGGAAACGACTTCCCGTTCTGCAGCCTCAGAAACGCATGAAGTATCATTGCATGCGACTTCGAATAAAGGCGGAATGTCACGTTCGGCTTATTTGCTTTTTGTAAGGGAAGAAGATGGAGTGCAGAAAGAACTGGCCACAGTGAAAATTTCCCAGCAAGGAGGACAGGTGCTGGAGTCGGTTGATTTTTCAGAAGATGGGAAAATCGATACGTTGCAACAGCATGCAAAAGGAGAGGGTATTCCCATCGTATTGATGGGAGATGGCTTTGTAGACCAGGAGTTGGCCGATGGAACCTACCGGCGTGTAATGGAAAAGGCTATGGAAAACCTGTTTACTGAAGAACCTGTGAAGTCTTTGCGAGAATATTTTGATGTATTTATGATTAATGCCGTTTCCGAAAATAATGATTTCGGTATGGGGTATAAAACGGCATTCAGTTGTAAGCTGGCAGGTGGAAACAGCACGACAATTATAGGAGATGATACATCTGTGCAAATTTATGTGGGTAAAGTACTGGATAAAGAAAAGAAAAAAGAAAACAGTCTGGCTGTGGTGATACTAAATACGTCAGCATACGCAGGAACTACTTATTGGGGGTATCAGGGTAAGAATAATAAATTGGTGGAATTTGCTATAGCTTATTGTCCGGTGATTGATAACCTTGATAGCGAACATTTTCGTCAGGTGTTAGTACATGAGGCGATTGGACATGGCTTAGGTAAGCTGGAAGACGAGTATGTATATTCGGACAAAGGAAGCATTTCTACATTGGAAATACAGCGGATACGTACAATGCAGGCTAACAGATGGTTACAGAATGTAGATTTTACCGCATCAAAAGATACCGTACTATGGGCTTCCTTTTTGACAGATTCTCGTTACCAGAACGAACATTTAGGGGTGTATGAAGGAGCTTGCACTTATCCGAAAGGGGCTTATCGTCCTTCAGAAGATAGTATGATGAATTCGAATACCTGTGCTTTTAATGCACCTTCCCGTAAGTCGCTTTATGAAAAGGTGATGAAAATAGGCATGGATACAGAGCAGGTACTGTATGAGGACTTTGTGACATTTGATAAAGCGCATCTTCCGGAAATGTTGCCTGTAGCAAGTTATACACGTGCTGCATTTTCCGGGCAGTCGTTTGCCCGTCCGGTATGGACCGGAAGCCGTTTGTCTCATTAGTTTCTACCTAGGTATTCGTTGATGACAGCTAGGAAATCCTTCCCGTATTTTTCTTTCTTGAATTCGCCGATTCCACTGATTTCACCAAATGCTTCCATATCACCAGGCTTTTTCAGGGCAAGCAGGTGCAGGGTTTTATCGGACAGCACAATATAGGCAGGGATAGCCAGCTGATCGGCCAGCTTTTTGCGTAGTTGGCGAAGTGCTTCAAACAAGCCCTCATCTTCATTTTCAAATACGGTCGGAGTGAATAAGGGGGCAGGAGAGGCTGTTTTGTTTTCTTTGGCAGAGCCTTTCTTTCCATAACTTTCTTCTCTCTTAATGACTACCAGCTGTGCACGTTCTTTGCCGAATAAAACTTTTTTTCCGGCTTCCGTAATTTTCAGGTGATTATTTTCGTTGTAGGCTATCTCAAAATAACCTAAGTTTAGCATCTGGAGCAAGTAGTCCTGCCAGTCTTTTCCGGGAACATCTCTTCCGGCACCGTATGTCTTGAGTTTGTCGTACCCTTTTTCAATCACCTCCTGGCTGGCATATCCTTTCAGAATATCAATCAGGGTGCGGGTACCGATTTGTTCGTTGGCGCGGGCGATAGCACTTAAGGCCTTTTGTACAATGATGGTACCATCGAAGCGTTCAGGAGGATTTTTACATACGTCACAGTTCCCGCAGTCATGATTCATGGTTTCTCCGAAATAATTCAAAAGAATTCTTCGGCGGCAAATGTCCGATTCTGCATATTGCTGCATGCGGTTTAGCTTTTCCAGGTTGATTCCCTGCTGATTGCTTTCAGCTGCAAATTTCGACAGCAGGACAATATCGCCAAAAGAGTAAAAAAGTAACGTTTCACTGGGAAGTCCGTCGCGGCCGGCACGTCCGATTTCCTGGTAAAAATTCTCAATGCTTTTGGGCAGGTTGTAATGGATTACCCACCTGACATTAGACTTATCAATTCCCATACCAAATGCAATGGTTGCGCAGATAATCTGTACCCGGTCATTGATAAAATCATCCTGCGTCATTTCCCGTTGCTCATTTGACATACCGGCATGGTAAACACCTACATCGAACCCTTCATTTTCCAATAGCTGGGCTACTTTCTCCGTACTGTTGCGGCTCATACAGTAGATGATGCCGCTTTCATTACGGTGTCTGCGCAGGAATTTGACAATGGCCCTGATTTTTTCCTTTTGCTGATACCCTCTTTTCACTTCCAGACTCAAGTTTGGACGGTCGAAAGAAGAAATGAAGACCTCCGGGTTGCGCATGTCCAATTGCCGTATGATGTCTTCACGGGTTATTTTATCGGCAGTGGCAGTCAAAGCTACTACAGGTACATTGGGAAAATGTTGCCGTATGGCTTTCAGTTGTGTATATTCAGGACGAAAGTCGTGTCCCCAATGAGAAATACAGTGAGCTTCGTCAATGGCAAACAGAGAAATGTGGATGTCGCGTAACAGGTAGTTTATTTCCGACATCAGTCTTTCGGGAGATATATAAAGAAGTTTTACTCTTCCTTGCACACATTCAAAATGGAGCTGGGCATTGGTAGCATCATCGTTCGTGCTATTTAAAGCGCGGGCTACGATACCATTGGCCTGTAGAGACTCCACCTGGTCTTTCATGAGAGAAATTAACGGAGAAACCACAACGGTCGTCCCTTCCATCAGCAGAGCCGGTAGCTGATAACACATGGATTTTCCTCCTCCGGTCGGCATGAGCACCAATGCGTCTTTCTTTTGAAGAATGGTAGAAATGATTTTTTCTTGAAGCGGACGGAAAGAAGTGTACCCAAAATAAGATTTGAGTGTTTTCAGCATTTGTTCTCTCATGTTTTTAAATTTTGCTCACAAAGATATATAAAAAAATAAAGAGTTACCGTTTTTCGTGTTTTTGTGCGGATGTAAACACTCTTTTATTTAAAGCCAGTACTCCCTTGGGAGTACTCCAGTACTGCCATGGAAGTACTGGAGTACTGCAAGGGGAGGATTGTAGTACTGCCAAGAAAGTACTGAAAGAAGGGGCTTGTGGTTAAATGAAAGCTCTGTGGAATAGTAAAGTTTTTTGATAAAGTTTTCGGAACTATTGTTGTGAAATCGAAAAACTTCTACGATTTTTGTATAATTATGTTGTAATAATGCCTAAAATGAGCTGAAATGAGTATGTCAGAAAATTTTAATTATATAGTGGAACAGTTTGCCGATTTGCAGCTGTTGCGTTATCGTGTGGCAGGTTTTGAAAACTTGTCTTTGCGGCAGAAAGAATTGATTTATTACCTCTCAGAGGCCGCTTTGGAAGGAAGAGATATTCTTTTTGACCAGAACGGAAAGCATAATTTACAGATTCGAAAACTGCTGGAGGCGGTTTATGTGTCTTATTCAGGCGACCGTAACAATCCGGAATTTCAGGGACTGGAGGTTTATCTGAAACGTGTTTGGTTCTCCAGTGGCATATATCACCATTATGCGTGTGATAAGTTTGTGCCCGCTTTCTCACCGGAATTTTTGCGTGAGTGCATAAAGCAGGTAGATGTCGCTTCTCTTCCTCTAAAGGATGGCGAGTCAGTCCAGGCGATGTGCGACAAATTGTTCCCTGTCATGTTTGACCCTAAAGTGATGCCCAAGCGGGTAAATCAGGCCGATGGGGAAGATTTGGTCATGACTTCTGCTGCCAATTATTATGAAGGAGTAACTCAGGATGAGGCTGAGAAGTTTTATGCCATGCAAAAAGTAGCAGCTGATCCTCACCCGGTAATGTATGGAATGAATAGCCGATTGGTAAAGAAAGATGGAGTTCTGCAAGAAGAAGTCTGGAAATTGGACGGCATGTATGGGGAGGCAATTCAAAAAATTATTTTCTGGTTGAAAAAAGCGGAAACAGTGGCTGAAAATGAGGCACAGCGTGAAGTCATCCGTCTGTTGATAGACTTTTACCGTACGGGCGATTTGAAGACATTTGATACTTACTCTATTGCCTGGTTAAAGGATACAGACTCAAAAGTAGATTTTGTTAATGGCTTTATTGAAAGCTATGGTGACCCGTTAGGCATGAAGGCAAGCTGGGAATCAATTGTAAACTTTAAGGATGAAGAAGCTACTCACCGTACGGAAATTATCAGCCAGCATGCACAATGGTTTGAAGACCATTCTCCGGTGTCTCCTTCCTTCAAGAAAGAGGTAGTGCGAGGAGTTTCAGCCAAAGTGATTACAGCGGCTATGCTGGGTGGTGATTTATATCCAAGTTCGGCGATAGGAATTAATCTGCCCAATTCAAACTGGATTCGTAGTCTGCATGGGTCAAAATCAGTGACTATCGGAAATCTGACAGACGCTTATAACAAGGCGGCTAAAGGCAATGGCTTCCGTGAAGAATTTGTGTACAGTCAGGAAGAAAAAGACTTGCTCGAAAAATATGCCGACATTACAGGTGACCTCCATACAGACTTGCATGAATGTGTAGGACATGGCTCAGGAAAATTACTTCACGGAGTTGATCCGGATGCGTTGAAAGCGTATGGCTCTACGATTGAAGAAGCGCGTGCAGATTTGTTTGGCTTGTATTATTTGCCTGATGAAAAACTGGTGGAACTGGGATTGACTCCCGATAAGGAAGCATACAAGGCTGAATATTATACCTACATGATGAACGGACTTCTTACGCAGATGGTACGCATTGAACCGGGCTGTGATTTGGAAGAGGCTCACATGCGTAACCGTCAGTTGATTGCTCGCTGGGCTTTGGAGAACGGTAAATCAAAGAATGTGGTGGAACTGGTGAAGAAAGAAGGGAAGACTTATGTGAAAATCAACGACTATCTCCAGCTTCGTGGACTTTTTGCCGCATTATTGAGTGAGATTCAGCGTATAAAGAGTGAGGGAGATTATGAAGCTGCCCGTGCTCTTGTAGAAAAATATGCCGTGAAATTGGATGCTACGCTTCATGAGGAAATCCTGAACCGTTACCGTTCACTGCATCTCGCACCTTATAAAGGATTTGTCAATCCGGTGTATTGTCCTCAATATGATGCCGAGGGGCGTATTGTGGATGTAAAACTTGATTATACAGAAGGCTATACCGAACAGATGCTTCGTTATGGTCGTGATTATTCTAATTTGATTATTTGATTATGGCAGAAATACAGGATACAATCAGGGAAATAAAGTCGAAATTCCGCTTGTTTATGAACGGAATGGTTTCCCAAAGTATGCGTGAAAAAGGTATTGACTATAAACTGAACTTTGGTATTGAATATCCCCGCATTAAAGAAATTGCGGCAGATTATCCGTGTAGTCATGAGCTGGCACAGGCTCTATGGAAAGAAAACATCCGCGAATGTAAGATTATGGCCGGATTGCTCCAGCCCGTAGATGGATTCTGTCGGGAAATCGCAGAAATATGGATAGAAGACATGCGCTATCCGGAACTGGCAGAATATACGGTTATGAATCTGTTCCAGCGCTTGCCATACGCTTCAGAAGTGGTCTTTCCATGGATAGCCGATGAACGGGAATATTTCCAGCTGTGCGGGTATCTGTTGATGACTCGTTTGTTGATGAAGGGATGGACACTGAATGAAAGAGCAGAAGCGGAGTTCTTGGACCAGGCCTTTACCGTATTGGAAGGAGGAACAGAAATGCGTAAAGTAGCAGCCAGAGCAGTATGTAAATTCGCCTTGCAGTCAAAGACAAATTCTCGTACCGTACTTCGTATGTTAGGGAATTTGCTGAAATCTTCTAAGCCGGAAATCAAAATGGTGGCAGAAGAAATAAAAAATGAGATAGAATATGGCTTGTAATCTTTCTAAATTACTCAAAAAAATATAACTTTGACCGCTGAACGATTATTGGGATGGAAGAGAATATAAAAGATACAGTCAAACAAATCCTTACAGAGTATTTGCAGAAGAACGGACATCGAAAGACGCCTGAACGGTATGCTATACTTGATACTATCTATTCCATCAAGGGGCATTTTGATGTAGACGAGTTGTACAGCTATATGGCGGAGAAGGAGAAGTTCCGGGTGAGCCGGGCTACTTTATACAATACCATCATTCTCCTGATAGATGCAGGGCTGGTCATCAAACATCAGTTTGGCAATACTTCCCAGTATGAACGATCATATAATAATGAAACCCACCATCACATGATTTGTACCTGTTGCGGAAAGGTGTCGGAATTTGAGGACGACAACCTGAAGCAGGCTATTGCGCAGACAAAGTTGAAGGGATTTTATGTTTCGCATTATTCCCTTTATATCTATGGACTGTGCAGTAAGTGTATGGCGGCCAAGCGGAAAAAGAAATAGTATAAGGAATATATAAAACATAAAGAATCATGAAAGTAGATGTTTTGTTAGGTTTACAGTGGGGCGACGAAGGAAAAGGTAAAGTCGTCGATGTATTGACTCCCCGTTACGATGTGGTTGCTCGTTTTCAAGGAGGCCCGAATGCCGGACATACTCTTGAGTTTGAAGGTCAGAAATATGTGCTCCGTTCTATTCCTTCTGGAATTTTCCAGGGCGATAAGGTGAACATCATTGGTAATGGAGTGGTACTTGATCCTTCTTTGTTCAAGGCAGAAGCTGAAGCGTTGGAAGCAAGCGGACATCCGTTGAAAGAACGTTTGCACATCTCTAAGAAAGCTCATCTGATTCTTCCTACGCATCGTATTCTGGATGCAGCGTACGAGGCAGCCAAGGGAGATTCAAAAGTAGGAACTACCGGAAAAGGTATTGGTCCGACTTATACCGATAAGGTGAGCCGTAATGGATTGCGCGTAGGTGATATTCTGCATAACTTTGAGGAAAAATATGCTGCTGCTAAAGCTCGTCATGAAGCTATTCTGAAGAGCCTTAATTATGAATATGATATTACTGAACTGGAAAAGCAATGGATGGAAGGTATCGAATATCTCCGTCAGTTCCCTCTGGTAGACAGCGAGCATGAAATCAATCGTCTGCTGAACGAAGGTAAGTCAGTACTTTGTGAAGGTGCTCAGGGAACTATGCTTGATGTGGATTTCGGTTCATATCCTTTTGTGACTTCATCTAACACCATTTGTGCAGGTGCCTGCACCGGATTGGGATTAGGCCCTAACAAGATTGGTGAAGTGTATGGTATTATGAAAGCATATTGTACACGCGTAGGTTCAGGTCCGTTCCCTACAGAACTTTTTGATGAAACAGGTAAGACAATTCGTGATTTAGGTCATGAGTATGGAGCTGTAACAGGACGTGAACGCCGTTGTGGCTGGGTTGACTTGGTTGCTTTGCGTTATGCAATTATGGTCAATGGTGTAACTCAGTTGATTTTGATGAAGAGCGACGTGCTGGATGGATTTGATACCATCAAGGCTTGTGTAGCATACAAAGTAAACGGAGAAGAAATCGATTATTTCCCGTATGATATTACAGAAGGAGTAGAACCTGTATATGCTGAGCTTCCAGGTTGGAAAACAGATATGACGAAGATGACAAGCGAAGATGAATTCCCGGAAGAATTCAATGCATATATCACATTCCTGGAAGAACAATTGGGTACTCCGATAAAGATTGTGTCTGTAGGTCCTGACCGTGCACAGACAATTGAACGTTATATCGACTAATTTTTTTGTTGATATATTTTTTGAAAGCCGTCCCTTTGGGGCGGCTTTTTTTATTTTCATTCTGTTAAATTCTGATTTGACAAACCTTCCGTATTATCCTTATTGAGTTAATCATTCTGTCTGTTCTTTTTGTATGTTGATTTCTGAATTATTTAAATTAATCGATGTGTTTTTCTTACGGTTTATCTTTTATTCCTGATTGAATATTTCATATTTCTTTAATTTTATGAATTAAAAATGAATTGATATTCGGTTTTGCTATATCTTTTTGACTTTTGTATTCTATTTTTAGTGATATTATGTTGTTTATTTGAAGAAATATATATCTTTGCGATGTTGTTAATAGGTTTTAATATGTATTTATGAAGCCTTATCGTCTGAATGAGATTTTTTAATGTTTAATCAAAGGAGGGATTTATGAAAAGAAAACTAACATTGATGCTGACCCTGCTGTTTGTATGGACGGGTGTAGCATGGTCGCAAGGAGTAACTGTAAAAGGTGTAGTAACTTCCGAAGAAGACGGATTGCCCATTGTCGGGGCTTCAGTATTGGTAAAGGGTACTACCCAGGGAACCATTACGGATGTGGATGGTAACTTTATGATTTCAGGAGTGAAGGCTGACAGTAAGACTTTGATTGTTTCATTTGTGGGGATGAAAACCCGGGAAGTTGCAATAAAAAAAGGTGAACTTAAAATTGTAATGAAATCAGATGCAGAAGTTTTGGATGAGGTAATGGTTGTTGCATATGGAACAGTAAAAAAATCAGCTTTTACCGGTTCTGCTACAGTTGTGGATCAGGATAAAATAAAATCTCCTGCTGTATCTTTCGATAAATCTTTGGCTGGACAGGTTTCTGGTGTACAGGTTATGTCGAATTCTGGGCAGCCAGGATCTGGAACTTCATTTCGTATTCGTGGTTCTGGTTCATTGAAAGCTTCAAATGAGCCTCTTTATGTAATAGATGGGGTCGCTACAACTTCTACTGAATATAGTTCTATTGCAGAAGAAAATGAATCTAGCTCGAATATTTTGTCATCTATTAATCCTAATGATATTGAATCGATTACGGTCTTGAAAGATGCAGCAGCTGCAGCTTTGTATGGATCGCGTGCAGCTAATGGCGTAGTTGTAATTACTACAAAAAGTGGAAAAGAAGGAAAAGCTCGTGTTAATTTTAATGCACAATTTTCATGGTCTAAATTGGGTAAGGCGTATGATATGATGAGTTCTGCTGATATGTATAAAATGATTTATCAGGGATACCGTGCTAAGGGTGAAACTATGGAGGAAGCTAATGCGAGTGCGCAAGGTGCATTAACGCATAACCCTTATAATGTAGAAAATCCATTAGATGAAAATGGAAATGTAGTTGATGGTGCTAAATTGGTTGTGGATACAGATTGGCAGAAAGAGGTATTCCGTACAGCTCCCTCACAAGATTATAATATGAATGTAAGTGGAAAGAATGATAAAATAAATTACTTCTTTTCAATAGGATATACGAAGCAAGGCGGTATAACTCCGGCGAGTGACTTTAAACGTTATTCAGCTAAAGCTAATATTAACACCAAAGTTAATAGATGGTTTAATGCTGGTTTAAATGTTACTTTTTCACATTCTATTCAAAATACGACAGTAGAGAGCTCTGCAGGTGCAAGTCCTTTGTACAATGCTTTATCTTTCCCTAATGCTGTACCGGTATATATTGTAGATAATGAAGGTAATCCGGTTCTTGATGACAATGGTAATAAACAATATAATTTTACCAATCCCGTTTCGCGTGATTTTAATCCTTTAGCAATACCTTTAATGGATGTCAATCGGAGTAAATTTTATCGTTTGCTGGCATCTGGTTATGCTGAGATAACTTTCTTTAAAGGGTTCTCCTTTAAAACTGTTTTCTCTCCAGATTATGTATCAACAGATGAACACCGCTATTGGAATAAAGAACATGGGAATGGTCCAACTTATAATGGACGTTTGGATAAATATCATCATGTAGATTTGATGTATACATCTACTAATACATTTAATTATACAAATGTGTTTAAAGATGTTCATAGTTTAAATGTAATGGCAGGTATGGAGTATTGGCAAAGTACCTATGAAACATTATATGCTGGTGGTAGAGGCTTGCTTGGAGATATGCAGGAGCTGGCAGGAGCTTCAGGTTCTTTCTCTCCTTCTTCTGATACAACTAAAGAAACGTTGATTTCATATTTTGGACGTGCTGAGTATGCATATAAGGATAAGTATAACTTTTCTGCAAGTCTTCGTGCTGATGGCTCTTCTATCTTTGGGGCTGATACTAAATGGGGAACATTTTGGAGTTTAGGAGCATCTTGGCGAATTAACCAAGAGGACTTCTTAAAGGATATTGAGTGGATTGATAACTTAAAACTTCGATTGAGTTATGGTACTTCAGGTAATAAAAGTGGATTGGCTCGCTATGCTTCTTTAGGCTTGTGGACAACTTCGGCTGATTATTTATATGGTTCCAATATCGGAGTTGGACATGATCAATTGGTAAATGCTTTATTGGGCTGGGAAAAGCAAGGAATGTTTAATGTGGGGGTTGATTTTAGTTTCTGGAATCGTTTTTATGGGTCTGTAGACTTCTTCAATAAAACGTCAGATGGTTTGTTGTATGATGTCCCATTGGCTTTGCAAAATGGATTAAGTTCAATTACAATGAATGCTGCAAAGACTTCCAATACAGGATTTGAGATTGTTTTGGGAGCTAATATATTAAGAGGGCCATTGGTTTGGAATATGGACTTGAATGCTTCATTCATTAAAGATAAAATTAAAGATTTGAATGGTGAAAATGATGTTCGTATGACAGATTATCAGAAAATATGGTCAGTTGGAGGTAGTCAATATGAGTTTTATATGCCTACTTGGGCAGGTGTAGACCCTGATAATGGTAGTCCTCTTTGGTATAAAGTCAATGACGATGGAACACGTACCACTACATCTGTTTATAGTGAAGCAACTTATGAGAGACAAGGACGATCAACTCCATTGGCTTATGGTGGTTTTATAAATACTTTTTCTTATAAGAATTTTGATTTGACGATTCAGCTGAATTATTCTTTGGGTGGTAAAATTTATGATAATATTTATGCCGGTATGATGCACGACGGGGCCACAACTGCTCAAAATATGCATGTGGATGCATTGGAAGCATGGACAACCCCAGGACAACATACTAATGTTCCTAAATATGCGGTTAATAATGCTACAAATTCAGCAAGTTTGTCATCTCGTTTCCTTTATGATGCGACAAATGTTAAGCTGAAAACAATTACTTTATCATATACTTTACCTAAGAATCTGGGAGTCTTTTCAAAGGTTATTTCAGGGGCAAAACTTTGGGTTTCTGCTGATAACCTGTGTACATGGTTTGCTGATAAAGGATATAAGGGATATGATGACATCGATATATATGGTGTGCAAGGGTATAAAACTTATCCGTATTCATTCCCTACTCCGCGAACATTCTCTATTGGTGCGAATTTGACTTTTTAAAATTTAATCTAAACAGATATTGATATGAAGGCTAAATACTTATATGTTCTATTATTTTTATTTTCATTCTCATCTTGCTCGGATGATTTACTTTACCAAGAACCATCCACTTCTTTAACAGATGAAAGTGTGTTGGAAAGTGCAGAAAATGTTAAGGCTGTTTTGATGGGTGCATATTCTTGGACTGGACATTTTCATTATTTGACTATTGGGCAAATTTCACTTGATGTAATGGGAAATGATTTGAAAATTTCAAATGGTAATTACCACTACTCTACCTATAACTGGCTAATGTATTCGTATGCTTATCAGCAGTATCCTCGTGAGTTTGATGGATGGTGGAGCGCTTATTCTCCTTACATGTGGGAAAAGGCTTATAAGGCGATAGATGAATGTAATCAGATTATTGTTAATGCAGACAAGCTTCCTGAAGGTTGTGACGACCTGTTGGCACAAGCTTATGGAATTAGAGGGTGGAATTTCCTGAACTTGTATCATTTATATTGTGCTTCATATACTTCTGCAGGTCCTTCAGGGCAAGGCTTGTTTTTGCGTTTGACTCCAGCCGATGCAAGCGGAGATAATGCTCCAAGGTCTGATTTGGCTACATCTATGAAGCGTATTATTGATGATTTTACTTATGTATATAAAAATTCTACGGGAACAGATAGTTATTTTATAAATAAGCGTGCTGCAGCTTTGCTGTTGGCTAGAACTTATTTGGATATGGGAGAGTATGATAATGCAAGAATGTATGCAGAAGCTGTAGGTACTCCGTTTGATGGTTCTGATTTAATGACCAAAGAAGAATATCAATCCGGTTTTAACACTATCAACTCGGAGTGGTTATGGGGATTTAATTTTACTTCGGAAACGACCAACATCTATGCTTCTATACCTTCTTTTTATCAGGTAGCAACGGCTAAAGATAAAGATTCAGGTTACGGAACATCTGGTTATGGTACTCAAGTTGACTATGATTATTTATTGAAAAACGGTGTGGATTATTTAGTAGGTTATGGAACTGTAAGAGCTGCCAAATCATTTGTAGATATATTTGAGAATAATGATTGTAGAAAATTGTTTCCATTTTATTTGGATAGCAAAGATGGTTATATCACTTCTAAATTTACCTCTAAGGTGTCATTGGGTATAGCTGACTATCCAATGTGTCGTTTAGCTGAAGCGTATTTAATAGAAGCGGAGTGTTTGTTAAAAGGCAGTCAACCAGATGTCGTAAAAGGTTTGCAGATATTAAACGCATTGCGTGTGAAAAGAGGGGAGTCCCAACTTACTTCTGCTCAGTTTACATCTGATGAAATATGGAAGGAACGTCGGCGTGAATTATATGGTGAAGGATTTGCTTTGCCTGATATTAAGCGTTTGCAGAAACCTTTGGAGAGGGTTGGAGAAGAACATTGGAGTGATGTGATTAGTCTGCCGGCAAATAGCCCAAGAATGATGTTCCCGATTCCTGCTGATGAACTGGATTATAATAAGAGTGCCACATCAGATGATCAAAATGAATATTGGAGATAATTATGATTGGTTTTTTAAGGAATTATAAGTATATGAAAAATATAGCGGTAATAGTTTGTCTAGTATTAGGCTTGTGTGGGTGTGGAACGAAACAAGCCGATAATAGCTTAGTGCTTAATTTTGAAGGCCGTTCTATAAATATCGCGCCTTATTTTAAAGATTTTCCTTATTCTATATTTACAATTAGTAAGGATGGAAGTAAGCTGTTGTTTTTCAAAACGGGAGAAAAACAGACTCTTCAGTGGATGGACATTGCTAAGGGAGCAGATTTGTGTGAGGCTAAAGATGTAGTAGATGTAGATTTTGCTACAAGAAATGGATGGCATGCCCAATATAACGCAAATGATGGTATGGTTTATTGGATTGGCGATGAACATAATGAAGAAATCATAAATATTTATCGTACTGTGCCTGGGTCTAATCAGGTAGAGAAGCTAACAGATGTTCCCTATATATATGCGTGGGATTTTAATCCTGATGGAACTAAAATTGCTTATGTTTCCAGAATGGGCCAAAATGAAAATCGGTTGGATGAATTGCATATTTTAGATTTGAAAACTTTGCAGGATAGTCTGTTGAGGACTGATGAAGCTGATTTTCGATATACTTGGGGAGATATTAGTTGGCAGCCTGAAGGTAAGGGGGTTATGTTGCTGGCTTTAAAAGACATGGATCGTACTTATACTAATGTCTTGTACATAGATTTGGCGACAAAGGCATCAAAAGTGTTGACTGATCCATCTAAAGAAGGAAGTCTTTCTGGTACGATGGTGTTGCCTGAATGGGTTTCATCAGATAAAGCTTTGTTTATTTCTGATCAGGATGGGTATAATAACTTATATTCATTTACTTTATCAACTGGAGAAGTAAAACAGCTTACTCATTATACCATGAATTTGGATAATGTTTGTTTACTTTCGCTGAAAGATAAAAAGATGGTTTTTGCTCTTCAAAGCAATCCCGTGCATACTAATATGATTTTGTTTGATCCGCAATCAGAAAAGGTTGTTTATACTCAAGAGTCATCATTGAATTTACAACTTGGAGGTGTTACGGGGAATACGATTACCATGTTGGCGGGTGGAACTACTACTCTGTTCCAGGTCGTAAAAGCTGTTGTGGATCCTTCTCAAATAAAAATGGAAACAGTAATGGATATTCCAGATGACTTGAAAGAAAAGTTAGTGCATTCTACAGTTGAAAGATTAGAAATACCAACTTTTGATGTGGACTCTTTAACAGGTAAGCAGCGTATTTTGCATGCTTATCTTTTCAAACCCAAAAATCCGTTGCCAGAAAATAAAAGTTTATTGATGGTCGAATCTTTTTATGGAGGTGAGAACCGGTATTCTTCCGAGTATCAGATACTTAATCAGGCTGGTATTTATGTGTTGAGTGCTTCTCCTCGTGGAAGTGCTGGCTTTGGTCGTGATTTTGCAGCTATGAATGACCATGATTTGGGAGGTAATGAAACATTGGATATGATTTACGTTTCTCGTTACGTGGCAGACAAACTAAATATTCCATCTCAAAGAGTTGGAGTATTTGGCATGAGTCATGGAGGATATGAAACAATGCGTCTGATGACTTTCCCCGGTGAGGTAAATGGATATAAGGCTAAGTTCCCATTTGGATTTGGAATAGAAACAGCAGGTTTTTGTGATATTATTTGGCAGCATCATCATTCTAACATTCCTGACTGGACTGCTCTTGAGGCCGGTGATCCAGTAAAGGATTCTTTAAAATTGGTAGACCGATCTCCAATAACACATGCTGATAAAATAACTGGTCCATTATTATTGATTCACGGTGATCATGATAATAGAGTAGATATTGGTGGTTCTCAGTTTATGGCTGATAAATTAAAAGAGTTGGGTAAGACTTATCGCTTTGTTAAGTTCCCAGGTTTGGGCCATGGAATTAAAGGTGTGGAAAACAATAGAAAATATTATTCTGAGTGCTTTGACTTTATCGAATCAGAAGTATTGAATAAATAATATATGTCTCTCTTTTAATTTGCATTTTGAAGGGGTTTCTCAGTGATGAGGGGCCTCTTTTTTTATTTTATGAATTCTGTTAGCCACATTGAATATTTCGCTCTGGTGGTTAATGTATGTTGTAAAGCATACTTTTTAGGCCTTACGTTTTGCAGTTTCAGATAAAATAAATATTTTTGTACTGTGTTTTTCATAGTATTAGATTTAAGGTTAACAAAGGTTGGAGTTCAGCGGAACTCCTTTTTTTATGCCCTTACGTGAAGGGCTGTCTTTTCTTTTTTCTTCCGGAATCCAGTTTTTTAGAAAACCTCGGATAGAAAACCGTGTAACGTTTCCATTATTTTTATGTTTTTCTCCGGCGAAACGTATGTTTCCGCCGTGCGAACCGTACGTTTTCCGTTGCGGAGCCGTAGGTTTTTCGTAGCGGAAACGTAAAAAGTTCCTTCTTGTCCGTGTAAAAATTCCGTTCCTTTTTCCGTATTCCATTCGCAGCTTCAGGCTTTGCAGCTGTTTTTCCCTGTTTTTCGTAAAACTATTCCCTTTTTCCTTACGCGCGCATACGTACGCGCACTCATAAATCATATAATGTAGGAGATTTCATATCCATTTTTGTATTGCAATAAAAATTATGCTTTATAGCATAAAGTAAATCAGCGAGTTAGCTAAAAACCTGAAAAATTTCTGCAAAAAAGTATGCGGTAAAAGTTGCGGAAACGGAAAAAGTCTGTACCTTTGCAACCGCTTTCGAGAGGG